>OBVX01000127.1_pt1 | contig 72605 bp, 96 predicted proteins | sample 1495161 | NCBI WGS metagenome assembly OBVX01 (sample SAMEA2580023, study PRJEB22360) | human gut metagenome | reverse complement strand
ACAATATTTTTTATATATTTTTTTATTTATTTTTTTCATTTTTCTCACACGTAAAGCACACGCCCCCGCCAATACTGCCCCGCCAACACTCTCCCGCATACGCCCGCACATTCTAAAGCAAGACCAAGGGGGGAAATATGCGGGCGGGGATGGTATTGATACGCACACAAAAAAAAGAAGTAACGGGGCATCATTCCGCTACTTCTTAGAAAGAGAAAAAATTTATGAAAAAAAAGTGTGTTAAATATGTATGTGTACTGTACATGTATTATACTAACACAAAGCGACATAATACGCAAGCAAAAAGGCAGCAGAGCTATATATCCCTGCTGCCCTCTGGTTACTGTAATTTGTCCGCGTTTTTCTCTGTCCAATCCAAGATGGCGATCAGTATGCACTGCTTAGAATAGATAGCATCTATTATTTCCTCTCCTGCTGTTTTTCCGTTATCCACAACCCTCCAAACAACCCATGTAATATTGTAATAGCTTTCTTCCCACTGCTGTTTGTCGTCCTCTGTCATGTCTGACCTATCAGCGAAAAGTGGCTCCACAATGTCGTCCTCGAACCAGTACCAACTTATCCAGCAGATAGTATCTTCTCTGTTTCTCCACCATTCATAGTCTAACGTTGCGCTGTTGTCTCCGATATAGTGTCTGTCCCCGCGTCCGCTGTCTACTTCATAGATAAAATCTAACACGCTGTTATCCTCGTAAATATCTATTTCGCCGTTATTCCATGCCAATCTGTGAGGTAGTAATACAAAGTGTCGGAATGTTTCAAAATCATCTACATATGTAAAGACAAGCCATTTCAGCAGCATTCCCGCCCACTCATACGTACTACTAAGCGGGTAAAGTTTCAGAAATTCCTTGAATGTTTTGGCGTTCATGTACGCGTATTTATCTGTTATCTGCTCAACTTCTACGTTATTCATAACACTCCACCTCATCCCAGTCTCTCAATGTCCAATCGCCTTCCTCATACGCTTTAAGCCATGTTCTCGCTTCTGCATCTGTAAGCGGGATGATTTTCTCACTGCCAATGTATGTTCTGCCATCATCATCAACTCTGCCATACTTTGTTCTTGCACCGCCCTCACCGTACAGGAAAAATTCTCCTGTTCTCTTGCGATAGAGCGTTTCCTTTAAATAGCCAAAATCCATATATGGCAAGTCATTGTCCCAGCTTGCGATAAATTCTGCTGTATTTATGTTATAACGTTTACCATCAATTCTTACTTCTTTCATATTTTTCTGTCCTTTCTTATGTATCACCCGCCCCGTTCGGGGACGGGCTTTATCTGTTTACTGTTCTGTATAATATGCTGTCCATGCATCCGCAGGGTCAGAGTCGTTGTTATTCATATATGTATCACTCCACGCAATACAAAGAGCTTTTCTGTAATACTGTTTGCTCATACGTTTAGTTAATCTGTTCGGTGCATTTATAGCCGTACGTATAACCTTGTCACTGTCAAATACCTCATTTTCTTGTTTTGGAAAATTAGTTACACAATACCACCAGTCCGTAACTTCTTTTGCTGTTTTTTCTGTTGTCATACACGGAACACTTGCAAAATAACAAGTATAAATTCTTTGTGTAAGTTCATTTTCGTCTCCATCTGTAAGAAGACTCAACAGAATATTACGCGCATTCTGTACTTTATCGCTGTTTATGTCCTCTGTTCGTATTGCCAGTAACATAGCCTTCACAATCTTCTCAAGATTGAATCTGTATTTTGTATCTGCTTCTTCGCAAATTACATTGTATACATTCTCTGTAATTGCTGCTTGCTTTGCGTTTACTATTGCGTTTAATACTTTCAAATTTACCATAACTCTATATTCCTCTCTGTTTACGCTGTCTTATTCTCTGTTATTTCCTGCCACGTATGCAACATGTACGTGTTCACCCAATCAGCCAATTTGTCGTAAATATCAACTACGTTGTCGCAAATTACATCCTGACAGGTAGCGATAACGTCCATAATCACTTTTTTATCTGCTGTTTTTGTGTACTTCTTCGCGATTTTGTCTAAATCTAAACGTCTAAGAAAGTAATCATAAAAAATCATAGAACTTGTAAATACACGCTTTGCTGTTTTGTCTTTCTTGTATGCGTCTTTATATTCTTCTTTGAGAATAACATCAAGAAAATCACCCAGTAGCTCTCTTGCTGTATTCGTTTTTGTTACTACATAGCTGTAAGAAGCATCTTTTACGCTTTCTTCACTTCTGCAAGCATTCAACACGTCTCTCACTGCATCTATCGCGTTTACACCGTCATAGATTTCATCAGACTTCATTTTTCTTACCCCTTTCGGTTCTTAAAAACTGTATTATTTTGACTTTTTATTTCACGGGTAGTTTGTCGATTTGTGTTTTATCTTTTCCTTTGTTTGTATAATAGCACTTATTTTATCATATGTCTATATCGTAAAAATTAACAAACTTGAAGCCAGTAAACCCGCATAAAATAAGGGTTTCGCAACCCTGACGCCGGACACTACACCGGACGCGAAGATAGCCAGTTCCTGCCTGCATCCGTAACGTTTGAACCGTGACGCCGGGAATGTAGAAACTTCAATATTTTGATACATTTTTGTATATTAATGTATTTTTATCAACATGCAAATACTTTAGTGTGCTAAAGGATTTTGCGATAATGCACAAACAGAACATTTTGTCAATAGGTAAATTTTGCACAAAAAATATATTACGGGAGCAATAGCAAAAGAAAGAGAGGAACGCGAAACAATGACAAATGAACAGATACGCCAGACCGCCACCGCATGGGAGACTGCAAAAGAACACATAACAAAAAGGGTACTACATATTGCAGGCACAGAGGAAATAGAACAGAAAGCGGGCAAGTTGGAAAAAGACCGAATCCCGGACACGTTCTTATACTCTGTATATGTGGTTGCATTTACAGACGACAAGAAACAGGACGTAACATATATGTACGTTCCCGTTGCTTTACGTAAAAAATGGGGCATTACAGAGAAAGAGTTAGAGCAGCAGTTCCAGAACAACGTAGCAAAAATTAACTTTCGCTTTGTGGTTTGTAACGACCTTGAACACGAAATAAAGCGGGCTAGACTTATGTTATCCGTACCCCGTAACATTAAGCCGGACTTTGCAATATATCGCATAATGAGCCGTAACAGGCTTGTACACAATGCAGATATAGCCTTTTTGTTTACAGAGAAGTTTTGGGGTACTGTACAAGACATGTTTCCGTCTGGTTGCTATCTCCTGCTGCCATCGTATACAACTATTCTATTAATAGACAAATCGGCAGATTTTGCAAAAGTCCAACTGCTGCTTGAAACAGTAACAGACAGCACACACAGACGTTTTACGTTGCCGGACAGCTCTTTTACATTGGACTACGAAAAGCACGAATTACATGATAAAATACTTTTAGAACACAGTATACATTGCAGTTTTCCGCAAGACGATGAAGGAGAATAAAAGAAAAATGAACACACAAAAAGACACATTAACAGAAGAACAGAAAGCAGATTTACGCAAGAAATTGATGGATTGGAACACAGCCAAAACGTGTATACGCTCCTACTTGACAACGCCCGCAAAAGCCAACAGGTTTTTTGATCGCTCTTACCCATGTTATAAATTGTATAACACCGGGTTAATTGTCACGTTTTACCTTGTTTTATCGGAAAATTCTGATAATATCGAAATATTGAATATTGATGATAGATTATTGCATGGTTGGAACGTTGATATTGAAGCACTAAAGCAAGCCGCAGAAATTGGAGACAAAGCAAGGGGCTATAAAGTAGAAAGTTTGAGTGATTTAATCGGAGAAATGGGAGATAAAGCAACGCAGGAAGCATATAGCGAGGTTAATTTTTTGAATGAATACGTTGTAACAACAAGCCCCCGCCATTCCGTCTCATATGCAGCGGCGGGTATTGTCACGCAAGAGGTCAGGCAACAGCTCCGGGAACTGTTCCCGTGTGGGTGTTACCTGTTCCCCGCTTCTATACATGATATAATCATATTAGATAAAACAGAAGTAAATGAAGATTTTGCTGAACTGATACATGACAATATAACACGCACCACATACGCAAATGACACAAGCAACTACAACCCGGATAGTGAATTTCTCTCTGATATTGTCTTACAGTACAATCCCGGAACTGATACGTACACTATCGCCGGGTCAGATTTGTAATATTTTTGTAACAAATAAGGGAACGCTTACAAACAGCGTCCCCCTTTTTTTGCATTCGTGCGGGCTTTCAAATTTTTTTATTGTATTTTTTTAGTATATTTTTAGTATTTCAGCGATTTTTTTAACGTGAACAGCTCAAAAGTATTGATTTTATGGGATTCTTGAAACAATGATAGGAATAATAGTCAATTATTGCAATCATGTTATCCTCCTGATGTCATTATCTGTTTTCCTCATTATGGTAATCCGAAGGCTTTCCGGATCACATGTCAGACCGGAATAAAATATCCGATCAAAACGCTCCAATACAGTATAACCCAAAAACAGACAGTTGCAAAGTGCTTTCTTTGCTTCTGTCTGTTTTTATTCCGGTCATACTACCGGTTACTGTTCACTCCATTCACAGTAACACTCTTCTCACTACGTTCACAATACCCGGATATCTTATCACTGCCTGCAATCCAGAGTGAACCAGAACTCCACGCCATTATCATAATTGCATACCCCATATTTCTGGTTCATACTCTCAATGATTGCCTTAACAATTGAAAGTCCGATACCACTTCCGCCATATTCTCTTGTCCGGGCCTTATCTACTTTGTAGAATTTATTCCAGAGATTTGGGATATCCTCTTCTGGAATCGGAGTACCTGTATTAAATACGGTTACTTTCACACAGTCCTCTTCCTGAAGAACCTTAATTTCTACTTTTCGTTCTCCGTCCAGATGGTTCAGTGCATTGCTTGTATAATTGGTCACAACCTCTTCAATCTTAAACTCATCCGCCCATACATATACAGGTTCTGTTTCTTCAAAAATCACAGTTGCTTCTTTCTGTTCGATCATAATATGCATAGAACCAAGTACACCCCTGATCAGAGATACAATGTCAAATCTTTCCATCACCGGGGCATCTTTACCGGACTCCAGCTGATTCAGCGTCAGCAGGTTTTTGACCAGCTTGTTCATCTTTGAAGCCTCATCCATAATAACTTCACAGTAAAATTCCCTGCTTTCCGGATCATCGGAAATATTTTCATTCAGCCCCTCTGCATATCCCTGGATCAATGCAATAGGAGTTTTCAGCTCATGAGAAACATTATCAAGAAATTCCTTACGCATCTCATCAATTTTAATCTTATCTTCTATGTCTTTCTGAAGCTTGTTATTAGCCGATTTCAACTCTGAGATCGTGCTCTCAAGTTTTCTGGACATTTTGTTAAAGTTATCGCCAAGTACATCAATCTCATTACCTGCCCTGCTTTGATATCTGGCATCAAAATCCAGATCAGACATCTTCTCTGATAATTTGGTCAGTTCACTGATCGGGCGGGTAATACGATTTGTCATCACAAGAATCACAATACCGCTGATCACAATTATGATTATTCCTACAATGAAGTAAAAACTGTTGGAAATAGATGCACTTTCCTTAATACTTTCCAGAGGAGAACGGATCAGGAAATAGTAACCATTATCAAACTGTCCCCAGCATTCCACATATTCCATGCCTGCAAAGCGATCATGCACCTGCCACATGGTACAGGTATCTGTCTTTTTGAGCACACGACTGTGCTGCATATCCTGATCCAGATTATTAATATACCCAAACAGCTTACTGCGGAGCATTTTTGCCATATTATTCTCTCCCCAGTAATAATAACCGCTGTTTTCCTCATTTACTATGATCCAGGTAAGGTTATTTCTGGAACTGCTCCTCTCAATCTCATCCGAAATCTCATCTGTTGCCCCTTTTTTGTCCTCTTCTATATCTGTATCATACTGCAGGATGTCATCCAGATTCATCTGAGACAACACTTCTTTTGCCTCCTCCAGCACTTCTACTTTTTTGGATACATAATATTTTTCAAGAAAAAGACCATTGATCAGAGTAATGGTAAAGATCGAAAGCAGTAACAGACATATAAACACTACTGAAATCTGATGTTGCAGAGTATGAAATTTTTTATCTGTTTTTCCGGTTCCTGTCATTCGTCTACCTCAAACTTGTATCCCATACCCCATACAGTCTTTATATATTCACCTTTATCTCCCATTTTACTTCTGAGCTTCTTAACATGGGTATCAATCGTACGGGCATCTCCAAAGTAGTCATAATTCCATACAGAATTCAGAATCTTTTCTCTGGAAAGTGCGATTCCCTGATTCTCCAGAAAATATGTCAGAAGTTCAAATTCCTTAAAGCTCAGTTCCATAGGCTTACCATCCACAGTAGCCAGATGTGCTGCTTTATCTATAACAATGCCGCCTGCTGAAATCACATCTTCCGGATTATTCTGACCTGTACGTCTCAGAATTGCCTCCACTCTTGCAACAAGGATTTTCGGACTGAATGGTTTGGAGATGTATTCATCTACCCCCAGATCAAATCCAAGAAGCTCATCTCTCTCATCACTTCTTGCAGTCAGCATAATGATCGGAACTTTTGAGTTCTTGCGAATCTCACGGCAAACTTCCCATCCATCCATCTTCGGCATCATGACATCCAGAATGATCAGTGCGATGTCCTTCTCCTCATAAAAGATATCCATGGCTTCTTCACCATTACCGGCTTCCAGTACCTGGAAATTCTTCTTTGTCAGGAAATCCTTTACCAGCTTTCTCATGCGGCTCTCATCATCCACCACCAGGATTTTTAATGTATCCATTTGATCCCCTCCGTTTTTCTTCATTATTTTCCGAAACAGTTTTTACTTTTTATTTATACTGTTTTCCGAGTATTGTTAAAATCCACGACTGTTCAGCGCCTTTACAGCCACAGCGCAAAATCCGGGAAAATCGCCCTCAGCAACAGATTTTATCTTTCATATGGTTACTATAGCAGAGATTTATGTAAGATTTGTGAACATTAAAGGGGAATTTTTAAAAAGAACGCTTGATTTTATGGGCTTTGTGAGCTTTTTCCATTAAAAAATAAATTTCTTTATTGTGACTAACGTGTGACTAACGAATATAACCCAAATCATTCCGAAATGATGCAATATAATTAATTCGCAAATCTCCCAGGAAATAATCCCGGGAGATTTTTTCTACATAGCAATCAAATCTTTCCATGTGGCAGGTCCGCAGATCCCGTCCACTTCCAGAACTTCTTTTCTGGACTTCTGATAAGCTTTCAGAGCGTAAATCGTGTTTGCATCTGCTGTCCATGTAAGTTTCAGGACTTTGCCGTTTTTGCCTTTAAAGCCTCTGGCTCTTAAGATTTCCTGTAAAAGGAGCACAGATGTATTTTTGTCTCCTGCTTTTACTGTCTCTGGGTTAAACATGTAGCTGCCTCCTTCTGGGTTTGTTGTCTTGTCTGTTTCATCTTTATCTGCAGATAAAACAATTGAATAGTCCGGTGTACAGAATTTTGTCCCCGGAAGATTACTGTTGTAATAGCTCTTCTGGCACACCCCGCCACCATTTGCCACGATACCGGATGCTCCGGAAGTATTTCCCTCAATCGTCCAGAACCTGTCTCCGGCTACTTTTGTTACAAAGCCGGTATGGGTAAATGTATCGCCGTGTTTAAATATAACAACATCTCCAACTTTTGGATTGGCATTCTTTACAAATAAGGCGCCTAAGGTTGGGCAGTATACATACGGCCAGTGTTTTAAGAGTTTCTTTGCATTATCCAGACCAAAAGCTTTCATGAAACACCAGGAGATAAACGCTGCGCACCAGGGCTGCCCCTGATAGGATGATTTTATATCTCTCCAATATTTTGTATAGTTTGCTGATCCGGCATTTCCAGTCTTGCTGTCAAGCTGGCTGTTATTTTTCTTTTCCAGGTACCCGATCTCTTCTTCTGCAATTCCCAGAACTACGTTGATAGCTTCACTCTTTGTCATGACTGTGTTTTCCTTTTTTATATCTTTTGCTTCGTTATAATCTTTGTAAAATATATTTCTATCTACAGTTCCGCTGATGCCAGGTATCTTCGCTTTGCTGGAATACTGCCAGCCCACACCAAAGTCCGGCCGGAGTCGTTCCTGTAAGGTGCCGTTATCTGATGCCGGATAACGTGCGATCCAGAAATCATATTTTTTCAGATGGCTACAAATTACATTCAGGTACCAATCCACATTGCAATAAATACCAAATTTATATCCCGCTGCCGTGATAATCTTTTCGAATGCTTCTGCCAATTTGTGGATCTGTTCAGCTCCAAGGCTTCTCTGATTATTCCATTCCAGATCCAGCCAGACCGGATACTGCAGTTTTCGCCCGTTCAGAACTTCCACAACCTTCTTGGCTTCGCTCTGTATCTCTGCAACTGTCATAGCATAGGAATACTTATATGCCCCAACCGGGATATTGTATTTCCGGCATTCAGAGAAGTTCTGCTCAAAGTAGCTATCTATCACGTTTCCCGCTTCTGTAATCCGCAGGATTGCGAACCCCATGCCGTAATCAGCAACTGTTTTCCAGTCAATTTTCCCTTGCCAGGCAGATACATCAATTCCTCTTATTTCCATGTCCGTCTCCTTTCATAGAGCGAAAAGGGATGGTTTCTCATCCCTTATTCGTCTTTATTTGCCTGTTTTACAATCTGGTTCACGTATGTAGAAAGACCGGCAATCAGTATTCCCTGTGTAATCGCTGTAAAAATTGCCATTGCAATATCCTGTCCGGTACCGCAGGTGCAGGTGGCAAACACATAGATCGCGCAGATTGCAATGCTGATTCCGCCAAGGATAAGCGGGATATACTTATCTTTTACTGCCTGTGCCTGTTTGAGTGCCATGCCTACAAAATATAAGGCAATTGCTACTACGATGAGTTCCGGTTTTACATAGTTAATGATCTGTTCCATAGTCATTCTCCTTTTTGTTTGATATGTAATTCATCAATTTCCTGCTTCATTTTGGTCACCATACCATTCCCGCCTAACACATGATAGGCGTCGTACATTTCACAGAAGTTCTGGTATGCATACGATGGAATGTTTCCGAACTTTGTGTACTTTGCGTGATACTCTATCATCTGCACGCGGAGCAGGAGCATAGTCCCCTTACTATTTGCATCCCGGTCTTTTTTCTGGTTCTTCAAGATCCAGACGATATACCCTAAAAGAACCGGTAATACAATAGTATATGTCTGCATGAGTATTTCTTTCACTGTTTCACTCTTTCTCCGGTTTGCGCCGGCACAATTTTAAAACGGTAATATGTCTTTCAGCGGCTCCGCTCTTATATTCTCTGGCAGTTCATCATCGTCAGCATCCGCGTATTTACGGCAATTAAATTCTACAAGATCAATGTCCTTTTCAATCTCCTGCAGAGTTTTATCGCTCTGACCGTTTGCAAGCAGAACCAAATCAAAGATGATGGACCAGAGTTTGCTTATGATTTGTAATTTTGTCATTTATTCTCCTCTGGTAAAGAAATGAGTTCCTGGTACTCTTTATCTGTGAGTTTTCCGCGTTCCTTTGCCTGCTCTACCATTTTCAGCCAGCCTTCGTGGTTATACATTTTCTTCATTTTCAATAAAATTCTGTACATCTTCCTCTTCCTCCTCTTCCGGAATATAAACATCTGTCATTGCTGCCAGATACTGGATTGTTACCTTCTGATTTTCAATTGTTTCACGCTGTTTTTCCACTTTTGCCTTGAGGATTTCCATTTCCTTTTCCTGTCTGATAGACAGGATCCTTTTTATGAAGAACATTTTTATTCGCTCCTTTCCATAGTTCTTTGTAATATTTATCCATACGCCATAACAGCATGTACGAATTGCCTTTTGACGCATGGTTTTTCCATGATCTGTAACATTCGTCAACTTTTGACCGTTCCATTCCTCCACGCTTTGTTTTCGCTACCATTTTGCGCAGCTTCCTGCGCTCATGTTTTATATTCTCAGGTGTCAACAACATTACAACTTTCCCTGTTTCCGTCAGCCTGTACTTGAATCCCAGAAATGTGAACCCTTTTGAAAGAGGGACTATTTTGGTTTTCTTCTTATTCAGGATACATCCTACTTCTTTCATCTTTCTTTCCAGATTTTCAAGAACTGACTCCAGTTCTTCTTTCGTCTGTGCGATCATCATGGAATCGTCCATGTATCTCAGGTAATATTTCTGGTGCAGGACTTCTTTTATGTAATGATCTGTTTTATCCAACAGGGAAATCCCTGCGATCTGAACCATTTGTGATCCCGGATTGTATCCGGTCTCGCCTTTGTATTGCGTATCCAGGACATCACATATCATTTCATGTACATCTTTTGGGAGATATTCTTTGAAATTATTCTTTACAGCTGCATGGCTCATGTTCGGATAATAACCTTTTACATCTGTCTGTAATATCCATCCCTCAGAGGTTCCGTGACTTACATAGTATTTCCTGAGCATTTTCTTTACCCGGTTTCTTGCTTTATCTGGTCCTTTTCCTGTCTGACAAGCCCAATTGTCATAGATGAAATGTCTTGTCATTTCCGGATAAAGTACATTGTCATTAATACTACGCTGATATACGCGATCCTTAAATGATATGCTCAATCCATCTCTTTTCTTTGGGTAAGTAATCTTGATGGGTCTTGGTTTCCCGTTCTTCCAGGTTCCATTATTCAGTTGTATTTCCATCCGGTTTATATTCTCAATATCATTCAGTATGAATGACATAACGGACGGTTTCCACATGACTGAACATCTGCATTTCGTCATGGAATCATATAGTTGATCGTGTGCTATTATGTATTCTCTTGATGTCATTTATCTTTGTTCTGCCGTGTAATAGTGCTGGCAGGCTCCTTCTCGAAGTCACGCGCATCACGAACAGTGTTGTTTAGGCATAAAGCCAGGGATTTCGGCTCCTTGTTCATTTCTTCAAACAATCTACGCTATGCGCAGACTTTATTGTTCTTTTGCTTGAACAATCGAGGCTGGCCGATTCGCGTTGCTGGCGTTGTTGTTGTTGACGTTGCCGCTGGAGTTCACATTCCAGGTGTTGTACGCGTTGTTGCGATTCGCCGAACGCAGACGGACATTCTGAGGTATAGCCTAGTCCCAAACTTCGTTAACAGTTACCGTATCTTTTCACATCTGTCTGATGCCACTTTTCCAGCAGCGTCTTTGTTTCGAATAACATTCCGATCCAGTAATCTACCTTCTTTTCTCTGAGATGGAATGCAGACTTTGCAAGGCTTATCAGCGGTTTCAGCTTTTTGCATTTTGCAATTGCAGTCTCCTGATATCTACATCTCTCTGTCCACCTGGTCTTTGAACCTGCAACCCGGATGTCATTTGCTGAAAATGCATATACAAAAACATCTTTGGCAGTCTCAACAATATCGTCTGTCAGGATATTTTTATAATCTTCCGTGAAAACATTCTTATTCTTGCATATCGCAAGCGTATGCAATGCCAATTCCTTAGCTTTAGTGCACGCCTGCAATTGCTGATTCTGTGGCGTATCCGGGACGTTTCTCTGTCCTACATTTACCGCCATTATGCTACTGCCTCCTGAGTGTTCTCCTCCTGAGTGTTCTCCGCATCCGTGGGTGCGGAGATGGCATCTGATGGGGCTGCGCCGATGAACATAAGCGAGGCTGGCCGAAACGCGTAGCTGGCGTAGCTGCGGTTGCCGCTGCCGCTGGAGTTCACAAGCCAGGTGTAGAACGCGTAGCTGCGATACGCCGAACGCAGACGGACAAGCTGAGGGCTTGTTGGATTTTCAACAGCGAATGTTTTCAAAATCTCGTATGTCTGCCACCATTGGAATTTTTTAGCCGTTCCGTTGAGTTCTTTGTAGTATTCATGGGCTTCCCCTTCTCCTGCAGCCTGTGGTTCTATGTACATCTGTTCCAGAGATATCAGGGTGACTTTGTCGTATGTTATGTCCTTAACCTGTTTCTGTCCGGTTGCTGTAACTGTGTTGCAGTATGTTACAACTTTTACTGGTTTGAGCACTGCCAGCAGTTCTGGATCCATACCGCAGAGATAGCCGTCAATCTGGCTTAACTGATCTGGTGCAATGTCCCACTTGGTCTGCGCTGTCCACCATTCGCCTTTTGGCTTATCGCTGTTCAGGTACTGTCTTATTGCACTTGTGGCGTACCGATTATCGCCATATGCCATCTGCTGGATACCGTTCAGATTTTCGTCGCCGTATGCGGTCATGACTCCCAACAGAGTTCCTTCCTGTCCTTTGTTTATAGCGGAAACTGTTTCAAGGACTGTCTTGCCGTCTGCCGAATATACATATACTCTCCAGTTCGTCTGCGGCTGATCTGGCGCTCCGTAGAATCCTGCAAGTCTTCCTCCTGCCGGTACGTCCTTGGTTAATGTAAAGTTCCAGTAATCTCCTTTAGTTACATATCCTTTGTCTCCCCATGTATAGTCGAACCCAACACAATAGGTTCCTGCTACCATGCCATCACCAGAAACATAAAATGCCTGCTGATGCGAGAACTGTACACCTTTCAAATGAGCGTATACTGTCTGGAGCCACATTCCATTGACAGTGGTTCCGTCCTCCAGTTCTAATCCGTCCTCGAAATGATTGATTCTGAGTGGATTGTCATATTCCTTATTGGAATTGTTCGTGTCTTTCCAGATGTTACTGAACTTGTCTCCTACTGCATACATTTCCTTATAAAGCTTTGATTTGATTGCAAGTACGACCTGTTCCCATGTCTCGGGGAGATTTGCACCTTTTACATATTCTTTTAAATTTACAAAATCTTCCCTCATATCACCAATCTGCTGTTTTACATGGTTCCAATCGTTCTCCATTGAAATTGGATAGTTGAATACTGTATATCCGTCAAGCTGTTCGGAATTGATAAATATGTTTGTAGTTGGGTAATATGTCGCAAGCGTTTTAAGTGTCTGCATTTCTTCCTGTGTTAAGTCAATTTCTTGTGGCTCTACTAACAACCATTCGGTTTTCCCCATAATAGATTGTGTATTATCTAACTTAGAAGAATCAACCATCTTTACCAACTTCCCACGTTTCACATCCGCATAATCCGCAATATACTGCTGACCATTAATTGTGACGTTACCGTCACTTGAAACAGGAATTGCATTCAATGTGTATGGAAGGGTAACGGTCTGAGATTCTGTTTCATTTTCACTTGATATCTTTACCGTTGGATTCACCACGCTCTTAATCTCCTGTGGATAGTCAGGAGAGGGAGATGGCTGACCGCCTGTGTAGGGTTCATATACTGGATCATCTCCAATGCCTAAACATATTTTAACTGATTGGTCTTTGGAAATAAGGAAATCTATATATTTAGCATCAATATTTATCGTGCTTGTCATTGCAGTCTTGCCAGCATCAACTCCGAACCATGTCTCTTGAGTACTATCTTCATTACGGAACCTGAAATTACCGCCAAGAGCAGGTGTACCGTCTGTAGCCCAAAAAATGTGTGTTCCTTTTGGAATCAAAACTTCTATTGTTTCGAGATAACTAATGTCAGCAGGAAGTAAATTTATCCCTTTGTATTGGTTCTGCTCGCTCTTTCCATACAACATCATATCTTGAATCTTGCCATTGTCAGAATCAGTGATGTGAATTTCACCCTGATTCGATGCATAGAACTTTGTAATTTTGTTTGATAAATCTTCCTTCAGTGAATCAACATCCTTTTTATTCTGTTCGATCTGCTTTGATGCATCCTCTACACTTTTTGCAGATTGGGCCGCATTGTCGGCAGAAGTCTTTGCACTTTCAGCTGATGCAGCAGCATTTTCCGTATTACTGGCAACAGTCTGAGCGTTTCGTGCTACTTCCTGAGCATTATTCAAAACAGTTTGGGTGGCTTCTTCTACAGTCGCTCTATCATCCGCAACGGTTTTAGCATCATTCCCCACTCTGGTTATGATCTTTTCTCCCTCAGTCTTTACGGTATTAACCGATGTAGTTTGCTGCTTGGTGATTGTATTTATTGCCTGTTGTTTTGTAGTATTAATCTCTTCTTTCGACTGTTCAACCGCTTCGGACACCCTACTGTCAAAACCGGCAATCTGTCCATTGATATTCTGCTCAGATTCAGATACTGTCTTTCTGGACTGTTCTGCGCTCTGAGCAGAATTCGCAGCGCTATTTTTACTATTTTCCGCTTCCTGAGCCGCCTGGACTGTATCGGAATGTAACTGTTGTACATCTGTCTGGACTGCTTCTATTTCCTGCTGTGCCAGCTCTACTGCTGCTCTGGATGTTTCTACCTGTACGGCTTTTTTAATCACATCGTTATGTGCAGCAGTGTATTCCGGTGTCATATCTCCGGGTGCAGCTATCATCTGCCAATATTCTGAATTGCGTCCCGCATCAGGAGCAATTCCGGTGATCGTTGTCTCCAGTTCTGCCAGGCAGAAATATGAGCCGCCCCGATATGAAACTGTATCAAGATATTCATACGCAGCTGAGTCATCATATTCTCCTCGTGGGTTTAAGGAGATATTTCCTAAATCTGTTTCTGTATAATTATTTACTGTATTTGACATCCGGTACCTCCTCAAACTTTCAGCCGGTATTTCAAACGTGATCCGATTCGTTTAAAATTCACTTTATCAATAGTTGGATCTGAATACATTTTTAAACGGCCCTTGACAACTTTAAAAGCTGCAAAGAAAACATTTCCTGTATCACCTTTCAGACTTTCATGTTTTTCTTTCACATAATCGTCTATCTCTTTCTTTGCCTGTTCGCTTTTCTCTGAAACCTCTTCTACAGAATCTTTTGCTTCCTGGCTGGCTTTCTCTGCCCGATCAGCAGCATTGTTTACTTCTTCGATCGCCTCTCGAAATAATTTCTTTTCCTCCAGTGTATCTACAAGATCTGTGTTTGGCTTTGGTCTTGCCCGGACGGGGATTGTGATCTTGTATTTTGTTTCTCCAGATTCAGTATCTGCAAGATAGATGAATGCATAGATACTGTAATTGCCTCCTGCGTTCTTCCGGAGGAAGCTGTCAGGAATCTGTACCTGTGCAGTTTTGTCTTGTACGGCTCCGATCTGAATCAGAGATTCTCCTTCCTGGTCCTGATCAGAAAAGTGGACTTCAAATGTTGCAGGAAGAGTAATTCCTTCTATCTGCAGCATCTGGCCATAGTCATACTGCCAGAGGGAGGTTGTTCTCGCATATATGTAATCGTTAAATGTTGCTGTTATGATGTTATCCATGATTTTATATCACCTTCTTTTTGCGCTGGCGCAATAATAGCATTCACCTTCACGGTAAGCCAAGCCACTCATCATCCTACTTCCAGTGCATCCAGGCACTCTCCGACTACGGCACGAAGATTAAATAAATTTGGCACTTGTTCTCTTGTGTATACTCCAGTAAGCACCAGAGATACCCATGTCTTTACAAGGCCACTGTTTTTCGTAAACTTCATTTGTCAACTTCTCCTTTCTCCAGAATTTTATAAACAACTTCTCTCAGATTTCCGATGTTCGGAACCTGTTCTTTTGAATAATGCTTGCTTTCTACTAATCTTACCCAGGTCTTTACAAGGCCGCTGTTCTCATCAAATTTCATTCTGTTGTTCCTCCCATAATCTGAGCTAACATAATACTAAGTTCTCCGATTGCGCTGTCGTTCTGCTCCTGCATCTGAGCTAACATAATGCTAAGCTCTCCAATCGCACTGTCATTCTGAATCTGCTTTTCTGCATCTTCTGCTTTTCTGGTCTTTTTCACGTCACGCATTAAAGTACCCCCATCCCGATCGCTCTTAAGGCAATCTCTCCTGTTGAGTCGTTTGCTGTAATCTTCACTCTCGCTGCAACAGCCCATTTCTCTGCAACCTTTGCAGTGTTTTGAAATGTATGATTACCCGCTGAATCCGGAGTGTAAGTCTCCCAGGCCGGAGAAGCATCGTTTGCATTGTTTGCGACCCAGATTTCTTTTGTAACCTTGTCATCTGCAACGAGGTCTAAAAGAACAACCATCTTCTGTGCTCTGTCAGCAGTCTCCTGCGGATGTGTCTGCACGTCCAGAATAGTCCCGATACGGATTGCTCTTGCTTCGGAAAGGATTCCTGAGTCTGTTGATACAACTCTCAGATATACTTCTCCGGATGCCCCGGTTACTTTTATTCTGAATTTAGTTCCCACATCTTCGTTCGATGCGGATGCTGCAGATACCCATTGCCCGCCTACGTATTTTTCAAGACTCGTAAATTCCTTGCTGTTTGAGAATCCTGAGTTCCCGGACATCTGAACCTTGAACGTCTGTGTATCCCCTTCAGAATCTGCTCCGATGTTGAATTCTACATAGAAGTCACTGTCCCGGCGTTCCCCGTTTGCCGGAGATATGATCGTCGGAGCAGCAGGGCCATTCTTCTTTGTGAAGGTGTACGTGACTGTTGTTGCCGCGTTCTTTGTGTCTGTCGCAGTAATCGCCACAGTGTGGCTTCCAATGCTTAATGCGGGCCAGTATTTGCTCAGCACAAGTGAGAACGTTCCGTTTGACTGGCTTTGGTAGGATTCCTTTTGTGTTTCATCGATCTTTACGCTGATGTTGAATTTATCACCATCGGAATCGTTTATGGCGTAGTCAATGTTTATCGGTTTGTTCAGTTCGCCGTAACTTTTACTGGCCGGGGTAATATGTGGGGCAGCGTTCAGGACTCGGAGGGCGGGGCGCCAGCCGATATCGTAGCGGTAACCGTGCGAATAGATGTGGCTCCAGTCGCGCGCGCCAAGGGAGCCACGATATGGCCTGTATGAACTTCCGCTTGTTGTTGTGTTCTGGCACCAGCTATAGCAACCGGCCCAGTTCCAGATTTTATTGTGGGCTGTTGTAAAGTTGGCAGATGAACCGCTGTTCTGAAGGTCTTGGCTCTGTGGTGTCGGAAGTCCGGAGAACTTCCCAAGGTTTCCGATGTACTTGTCCCATTCGTTTGATGCTGTGGTTTCTGATTGCGCATTTCCATCTTTGCCGCCAGTAAGCATGAATAGTTCGTACTGCTGTCCGTCAATGGTTATCTTCTTTCCGCTCCCTTTTGCTCCGCAGAATCCTAATGCGTTCAGACGGTCCCATTGAATATCCATAAGCAGGTTCCTGTCGCAGATCAGAATCTTATCACTTCCGTCGTTAACCTCCACCCACTGCAATTTGTAGGCATCATTTGAATCTGTGTCTTTGATTTCAATAGCATTCGATCCGTTTCCGTAGTCTAACAGGTCTCCTGTGGACGGTGCGGATCCGTTTGTTCTGTACCATGGCTTCGTAGGTCTTGCTTTCTTTGCATTCGCCACATACAGTGTACCAAGTTTATGTATGGTTCCGTTTGCCATAGCTTTCTAACTCCTTTCTTTTCTTGGGGCTTATATCCCCAAATTTCCAATCGTTATCTTCAATCTGAATGTAATCATATTTCTTGAATATTTTCTTTGCCAGATTGTAGCTGTTGCTGTGTCTGGCATGTCCAAGCCAGGCGTTTATGGCCTGCTGTGCCTGTTTCTTTGTCAGCCTTCCGGATTGTACTTTTCTACAGTGATAAAGGTTCGATCATATATAAACCTTCTTGTCAGCATAAGTTCCGGATGTAATCACAACGGCATCTGAAGAATCTATCTCATCAATAGTTACTTGCGTCATATCTGAAGAATCTATCAGGTCTTTTAATTGAAGCTGAAATGTTAATTTCGCAATATCTGACATGTTCACAGCTAAACTATTTCTGTTTTTTTGAATTTGATGCGCGCATGTTTCAATCTGTGCCCTCATCTCTTGTGTTGTCTGCTTAACAACCGCTAATTCCCCAGCTATTGCCACTGCTTTGTCAATTTTACTTTCCTGCTCATAGAACTTGCTATCTAGCTGATCCAGAGCGTAATTGATATCTTCAACATCTGCAAAATCTTCATATCCCGGTTTCTTAAACCTGTAATGCTCTGTATATTTCACTACAACACCTCTTCCTTTATTGCGTACCATGTTTTTTGCAGTGCCTGTTTCCATGTCAGATTCTCGCTGATATTTTCCCACGTATTGTATCTAAGCGTCACTGATATCAAATAGTCCAACGGCACCATCTGATCAAGCATGTCGATCACACTTTTCTGCATCCTCTTTCGTGTCAGCTCAACAAGGCAAAAGACAGTTTTGGTATTCAAGTCAATATTTAACACATACTGGTTCTCCCCCAGAGTTGCGTCCATTTTTTGTCTGAGCACAGTTTCTGTATACAAAGGGCTGTCGTACCATCTGAGAAGCACTTCCAATCGCCTGTCTTCTATAGAATCTGTATCCCGTGGATTAATCCCGAGAATCTTTTCTCTATGTGTAATGCCAGATTCTTCAGAAGATCGTATGCAGATATCGTTGTCCAATTCGAATAGTGCTCTTTCCAGAACATCTCCAACTTTATCTCCAGCGTCAATTGACGCTTTAATATCCTTTATATTTAGTATCGCTTCCGGATACTCAACGTTTACGTGCATGTGAAATCACCTCTTACCGGTACCGTTCCGTTTGTAATCTGCAGATTTTGTTCTGAATCGTTTATTGTTGTCCCGGTAACATCAATAATTCCATCAATCTGTACAATCGCTGATTCTATCTGTAAAATACGGACTGCAATCGCATCGCTGTCTTCCCATTTTTTTCGAAGTTCCAAAAGATAGTTGTCTACTGCCTTCGTAATATAACTTTTTAAATCTTCGTAAGAGTATCCGGAATCATAAGTTATATTTGTCTTTATATTGACCTTTGTCTCTCCTACTCCCGAAATAATAACCCTGTGTCCGATTGGTGCAATGCCAACTCCGTCGCCACTATTCACCACAGGATCCACTTCTGTTTGAACCGCATTTATAACATCATTTGAAGGCGTACGATAATCGCTACCTATGATTGTTATCGCTATTTTGTCTTCCGGAGCTGATACTCTGTTAAGTTTGCATCCGTATACACCGCTCATTTCTTTAATTCGGCTTTTATAATATTCCCGGTTTCCTGCAAAGCCGCGATAATTGTATGTGTTCAGAATCCTGGCTCTATAGCTTTCCACTTCTTCCTGATCTGTAGCCTCAAGAGTGCATTTCAGAATTCTTCCCCATTCAAATCCATCCACGAATTCAATTGGTTCTAAATCCCCCAGCATTCGGTTGGGTTCGGATCCAGGACTATCGCATCCGATTCGATATGTGTGTTCTTCCTCACTGATTACATTGAATACTGTGTAATTATATTCGTCATAATTCCATCTGGACCCTTCTGGCACTGCACAGTTGAACTGAGTAGTAAATTCAGCATATGTAGCTTCATTGATATATACGCCTCTTTCATTTCCATTTCGGATCAAATGTTCTAAGTCGGCTGTATCTGCATACATATTCTGTTCAAGCCCAGACAGGAGCAGATAAGCTTCTTCCAGGCGTACCGCCTGTTTCGCACAGGCATTAAAAATCAAGCTGCCTTCTGATGTATCTACATCATCAGGCATATCTTCCATCATTTCGCGCATGATAGTTTCGTAGGTCATATCCTCATACATTTGTGCTCACCTCCCCGTCTCCAAGTGATGTTATAAGCGAAAATGATATGGTTACTTTCTCATCATTTTTAACACATGAAAAGTTTTCAATTCCCGTAATGTATGGATTTTCCATTAAGCATTCCTCTGTCATGCGCTCCAATTCTGACTGTATTAATTCCTGCGAATAGCTTTTTCCTACAAGCTCATCATATTCTTGACCGTAATCATCAGAATATATGTAATACCTATATCGTGCGGTATGTAGTGCAAGCCATGCCCATACAAGTATGGCATCAAAACCTTCCACAATTTTCCCGGAAAGTTGTCCTGTTTCGAAGTTGATTCCATACTCTTTAGGAATGTATTGCTCTTCCTGTATTTCATTTTCTTCCGCATCTATAAAAGGAAGCATCATTCTGGTTCCACCACCTTTGCAATCAAAATGTATTTCTCATGTTTATGTAGTTTCAAGAGAAGAACGATATCTCCTTCTTTTAAGATGTTTTTTCTGTATTCTTCCATGGTGACATTGTGATCGGAGTCTGTCATATATTCTGCCGATTCAGGTTCTGAAGTATGCAGGAATATTTTTTTGTTCGGATCCAAGCGCAAATTGCAATCTATTAGATAATCTTCTTTTTTTAATGTCATCGTGTCTATTCTGACCTTTCCCGACTCCATCATAACTCCAAGCTGAGGTACCGGAGGGTTATAGAATTTTCCAGCTTTTCTCATTTGCTCTACGAATCGTTCATATGTATTTATAGACCTTGATATCTTCCTCCGTTAATAATAGTCGTTACCCTTTGACCTCTCCATTTATCCACGTTTGGAAATCCATACACCATCGATTCCCATTCAATTACGTCTGCCTTTCCGCCTCCGAGGTCGTGTCCCCATTCTGTGTAATTGCTGTCGCCTGGGTTCTTCTCATCTGCGATCATGCAATTTATTCTTGTTCCGTTTGCCAGTACCACGCATACAATATCTCCTACTTGTCCAAATTTCTGTGTTACAGCAATCAGATAATAACCATCTATGGTTGCTATGTTTTCAGGGCTTCCCGTCTTTCCTTTTTGTCCCCATATTTCGGAAATTCTTCTTTGCGTCGTTCCTGCATTCCATCTTCCGTAAAATTGTGGATAGCAAGTGTAGTTGCCGGTAATCCCTGTCTGCGGGACGGACGATGGAATATTTACAGTTGTTCCGGATATTGCTGTACCGCTTCCAACTGATATTGTTGTAACAGGATAGTCAATGTAACAAAATCCATATACGTCACTTCTTCGATTTCCATACTGCTTTCGTGCTGCAAGTCCGCCTGTTGCACCGCTTGTATTTCCCTCAATAGACACGTAATCGTTGATTCCCGATCCGGAAACACTTTCCACCAAGCCTATATGGCTTCCTCCACCCGGTCCGTACACTACCAGTGCACCAGTTTTTGGCGTTGTTCCAAATTTCCCCCTTGCCTGGTACCATTGTGTCACCTCAGAACAGCTTGCAGTCTTTCCTCCACCCATAAACAGGTCTCCATGTCCAGATTTATTGAAGATTGACCATTGAAAGATGCAGCACCATGCAACTCCATTGTACCCGTAGTATTGTGTGGCTTCATTCGTGCTTCCTGATATTCCGATCCATGCTCGCGCTTGATTTAGCACATCATCCAGTGCATTGCTGGTCGTTGTACTGCTGCCGCCTGCGGAATTCGCAATCTGTTCCTCGTCTTCCTCCTGAATATCCATCACGTTTTTGAACGCAAGTTCCAAAGTTGTCGTATAAACTCCGCCGTTCCATTCATGGCTGTCATTTTCTATCCAAAATTTTCCCTTCAGTCCGGTCCTGGAATCCTCTATAATCACACCTAATCCAGAAACGCATCTGTAGTCCCCAATCATAGTCAAATTTGCGGTTTTATTTATGCCTTGCAGTTCTGCCTTAGCTTCTGTTTTCCCGTTTCCACTATCTACGGATATCGCATTTTGAAATATGCCGTATTTCTTTATCCAGTTTGAGTTGCTCACACTTCCAATTTTGTTATTATTTGAATCATAGATATATACACGATTTACCATGCTGTCTAAATCTTCTGTATATGAGGACTCTGTAATTCTTTCCCCCTGCCGTATGTGGAAATCGGGGATAACTTTCCCTTTCTGGATGACTTCCAGCTTATCTCCGTTCATTTGTGCGATGTATTTTTTCTTGTTTTTTCGGTATGCTTTTGTGTATGCAGCCATGATAATTTCATAATACGGGCGTTCCTGAAAGAATATTTTCGCAATAGGCATCTTAGTTTTTGCAATGGATCCGGTCTTTACTTTTACGTCTCTGCAGACCATCTGTGCGATTTTTTCAGGGGTTTTGTTTGCAAAACGGTATGTACCGCTAGATCGCAAGAGATGCATCATGCCGTCAGTTGCTGTATACTGTAGCTCACCCATTTCAGATTTTCTTTCTCTTTGGGTAATAATTCCGACAAATTTCGTTTTTTTATCATCCGGATATCCTGGGTAGAATACAATTTTGTCTCCTAATTTTATGCCAAGAGTCTTGACATTCTTATCATTCGGGCTGTATGCAACACTAAACACGACTGTTCTGGCTGCCTGTTTAGCACTCCCAGCCCAAGTCACGCTCGTTACATAACCGGTTATTTTCGCATCATTCCACATTATTTTCATGGTATCACCAGCTTTGTCCCGTCATATATATACCAGCCATTTACACCATTATGTGCGCTGCTTACACGTCCATGCTTTTTTGCGGCTTTTTCTATGACAGTCTTGTTTGCATTGTAGATTTTGTTCGCATAGGATCCTGAACCGTAATATTTTTTTGCGATACTCCTGAGGGTGTCATTTCCTTTTACTGTATGATTTTTTTTCTTTGGTTTATTGTCTGAGCGGCTGTTCTCCTTTTCCGGCTTCTTTTTCTCCGTTTTTACAGGTTCCAGGACCGCCTTCAACGGTTTCGTATATTTTGGCGGACGATAATCTTTCATAGTGATTGAATATGTTATATCGCCCGTTCCGTCGTCTTCCCCGAACTGAAAAGATGTTATTATTACATTTTTATTAATCTTTGTTTTTGTAATAATGAATTGAATAGGGGTTTCCTGCCATCCGAGGATTTCCTTTACATACTCCCAAGGATTTCTGTCTTTTGCATAGTCTGCAAAAGGGTAGTCCTGTGCCGGAAAAAAAGACTCAATCGTATACGCTTTAAGTCCTTTTTTCCCAAGTATTGTTACATCCCCTCTTGTTTGCACATTAACAGTCTGATGTGTATTTTCAAAAGTCACGTCGAATGATGCCGGTCTTATAGGAAGTTGTATTGATTTGTCTTTATTCTTTAACCAGTATTCCATATCTCCTCCTATGCTGTCTGCGGCATATTATCAATTGCCTGTTCAATCTTCTTTACAATCACCTCGGCGATCTTGTCAATATCCGTCTCTTCTCTCACCACGATGCTATCTGCCAGTTTTGCAATTGCAATAGAATAGTTCTTCCTTCCATCCTGACGTGCCATCTGTACAGACTTGTCATGTGGATACACTCTACTTCCAGATGGAAGATCTACGATCTCTCCACCCTTTTCACTGATTTGTACGATACCTCCCTGCCAGTAATCAGTACCTTTCGCCAAAGTCGGAATTGTTGGGATATTGAATCCGATATGTCCTCCACCAACAGCACTGGGGAGATCAACACTTATTTTATTAATTGCTCCAATTGCTTTATTCACAAGGTTGATTACCGCATTAAGTGGTGTCTTTACAAGTGATTCCAGGGTTCCGAAAATGCTACCTACCGCCTGAACAATTCCATTCCATGCCTTTTCCCAGTTTCCCTGGAACACGCCTGTCAGGAATGTGATAACTCCCTCGAACACTCCAAGCACTCCATCGATTATGACACTTACATCATCAAAGAATTTTACAACATAATCTCCTGCTGCTTTCCACACTATTTTGAAAACAGGTTCCAGCGTCTCTTTCAAGTAAGACGCTACTTCTTTTACAAGATTAATGAACGGTTCCAACTGTGGCTGTACCGTTTTCCAGAAATCCGCAAATCTTTGTCCGATCTTCTGCAAGATCGGTGCAATTCTGTCCCAGTTTTTATAAATCAGGATTGCTGCTACTGCCACTGCCGCTGCTGCAATTCCAAATGGGCCGGTCATAATCTTTGCAATTCCCGAGAATCCTGAAGCACCTGTCAGTCTCGTGATTGCACCGCCTACTTTTCCAAAGCTCGAGATCATCGTGCTTATTCCGGTAGAAATTTTTCCAAACCCCATTAAAACAGGTCCTACTGACGCTGCCACTGCCGCAAATTTCACGACTGTCTTCTGAGTAGTCGGCCCCAGTTTATTCCATTTGTCCGTAAATTTCTGTATAACACTGATTCCTTTCGTAACATACGGAATTAATTGATTTCCAATTGGTTGCAGTACATCCACCTGTATGGTTCTCCAGAGTCCTCCTAAAGCTCCTGATAAAGTGTCGTATTTTACATTTACCAGCCCTTCGACAGATTCTCTGCTTTTATCTATAGCATCACTCGCCGTTGACATAGATGTTATAACCTGAGGTCCCAAATCTTCCCACATGGTTCCGAATAGGTTTACTCCGGCTGCACTCTGTGCTACCGGATCGTCCATAGAAGCAAGTCCTTCTATTACTTCATTGAATGCTTCTTTTGCAGTTTTCCCTCCGGCCCCAAACTTCTGTGCCATTTCATCTGCATTCATTCCAAGGGCCTCGAATCCCTGTTTCGTTGTGTCTGATCCATCTATCGCCCTGATCGAGAATTCTTTTACGGCATCTCCGATCTTGTCCAAGTTAAAAGCTCCATTCTGTGCACCGTTTGCAAACACAGAGAACATATCCTCTGCGTCCAGTCCCAGCTTCTTGAACTGTACGGAGTATTCGTCAATATTATCAAAAAGTTCATCCGAAAAATTAAGACCCGACTGCATTCCCTGTGTCATAAGGTTAAATGCCTCTCTTGCCGATACACCGTAGTTCTTTATGAGTGAATCAGCCGCCCTTATACTTTCTGCCACGTCTACTCCAAATGTATCCGATAGAGTGTAAGCATACTCCGTACATCTCTGAAGAGCTGAGTCGTCCAAGTAAGACATGTTCTGATTAACAGTCGCCATGGCTTCTGCCACATCATTGATAGATTCTCCGAAATTGTCCTTGTAAACATCATTGATCATATCTTTATATTTTCCCATTTCATTCGATGCGGCGCCTGTTGCCGCCGCGAACTGTTGGAAAGCATCCTGTGAATCAGAGGAAAATTTAATCGCCGCAGTTCCAACCGCTACCAATGGTGCAGTGACCGACTTGGTCAATGTTTCTCCTGCAGCAGTAAATGCTTCTCCTGCGTGAGAAAATACGCCCGCAACACTATTAAATCGTTTTTCTAGGTCGCGCGCCTGTGCCGCTACTTCTCTCGACGGATTGCTGAAATCGTCAATCAGCTTTACAACTGCTGCAACTGTCTTACCTGCCCTTGTCTCTCATCTCCTCTTTTATGTCCTGCAATTCTTGTTTTAAAAAGGCGCGAGTGATCAAACGTTCACCTGCGCCCATATCGTAATATTCCGATGGCTTCCATTTCTTTAGGCGGAACAGTGCATAAGCCACGCTTGCTTCGCCGTCCACCTTTATGAGTTTTTTACTTTTTCCTCAGCATCTTCTCCAAGTCCGGAAAGTTTAACAATTTCGCTTGCAATAGGCCCCGATTCTACTCCAAATAAAACTGCTGCCAAATCCTTCGGTGTCGAAACGCCAAAGTGTTCCATGAGTTCCTTATTTTTCAGGTCTGGTTCTACAATTCCATACACGCAGCACATCAGATTAAAGTCATAAACAGCTGCCATATCCCTGTTTCCATTCTTGTCATACAGCATTGCCTGCAGGCTGTTATAACGTTTTCCGGACAGTTCTCTAATCGTTATTTCTGCGTTCTCTCCCACTAACCTTTCCAGTTTCTTTGATTTAATTTTTTTTGTTTCTTTTTCTTCCGTTTTCGCTTTATCTACGCAAAGCAGTTTGTCAATTAAGTTCATACTTTTCTCCTTTATGCATCGATTGTATCAAGGACTTCGAAACTGCTAAAATTGAATGGTATTGATTCCTCCAGCAGTTTTCCGGCTTCCCAGTCTGCAATTGTCAATTCTGTGATCACACAGTCATCCAGTCGAATCCTTTCTGCCCCAAACGCTTCCGGATCCTCTAAATTCGTGATAATTGTCATCCTCGTGGCTTTACCTTTTTTCAGGTTTTCAGACACTTTTTTCAAGAAATAGGATGTAACCTTATTTAATTTCAGTGTACCAGATCCACTGATTCCAGTTATTTTGTATCCTTTCTCCAATGTCCCTGTTCTTTTTACTTCGCTTGTATCAAGTTTCATCTTTGCCTGGAGCGCCGTTGTTTCCGCCATATAATCATTATCAATCCAGCACTCTCCAAACGTTCCATTAATAACACGATCTGGTGTGTAATTATTCCTTGTGGTTCCTCCTTACACAGTGATGTTCAAATTAATGTCTTCCATTACGTCCACCAATGTAGCGGATGCTGCCAGGAAAACCTTTTCGTCTGTATACTGTTTCTTGATTTCTGCCTCACTCATTGCTTCTGCTTCATCTCTTGTTACGCCCTTGTTTTTAATGATATATTCCTTGATTGCATCAACATTCAGGTCAATTGTGTAACCCTCAATAATTCCATTTCTCTCCATTTCTGCCAGATAGGAATTAATTGCCGAAATAAGCAGACACTTATTTGCATATGTATTCGGGTATTTCCCGATATAATTGTCTTCTGCCAAAAGAACAAGGTCATCGTGGATCATGTCCATGCTTCCAACTACACGAATTTTTTTCCACGGGTTCCCTTTTCCTTTGCTAACTGTCTGTAAGGAATTAACTCCCCGTCCAACTTTTACTTTTTCGCCATCGTAATAAAGGACCAGTTTTCCAGCGTCAATTTCTGCGTCCAGTTCGGTTTTTTTCTTTTTCTCACACTCCGTTACATCATCAAGAATTGCGTATGTTGCAGAACTCTTATTAGATGTACCGGCGAGCAGTCCTGCAATTCTTGAACAGAAGGATTCTGCTGTATACTCTTTCTCACCAACTTTTACGCTGGCTGTAGCATAATTTATAATTCCTTCATTATCTGCTTCTGTTTCCGGAAGCACTGCTTTAACCTTATTTCGCTCATCACGCTGATCTTTTACCCATGTCACAATGGTCTCTGTCTGTGTGTCCGTCTTTGCTGTCGGACAGCACAGCCAGGTAACCTTTTTGACCGCAAAATAATTCAGCGCCGTTTCGTAATTCTCAGCGTTGGAACTAAGAACATACAGCACGATTTTAGCAGGTGCTGTATCGTTCCCGATCAGGGCAAGTTTCACTTGCTCTTTATTTGCATCGCTCAGTTCTTCCGGAATATCTTTTTCTTTGTAAATCATAGTCGGATTTGTTGCCGGCACTTTCACATCTTTTACAATCATTCCCACTACACCGCGTTCAGATCTTCTGATTGTGTTTCTTGCGGCTGCAGTAAAAATAATATTCATTACTGGTAATCCCCTTGTTTTACCTCCTGTGATAATTTCAATTCTTCCATCAACTTGCTACTATCCGTTCTTGGAATTACATCCCAGAACTCCACATCAAACTGGCAGACTGGAATGTTTGCGTTTTCGCCCTGAAAGTTTAGATCCATGTTGCTTGTGTTCAGGCTCCTGCTGCCAATTGTCAGCTTCTGCCCGAACATTTCTTCCATGGACGCAAAAAAATTCATCCCGTCTGCTTCATTTGTGTTTTTTTGAATAAAATCAATTTCCACTTCAACATTTTTGTGGAATGCATTCTTTGTGGATTCAGAAAACGTCTGTGTTATATACACAAAGAAAGAAGGCCGCGTATAGCCTTCTACTGTGTCTGCTCCGTATATCTTCATATCCGGATATCTTTCTTTCAAAGCGGAATTGACCGCTTTTTTTATTTCTTTAAGAGTCAATTCCTGCCTCCTTCAATATCTCGTCCAGCAGTTCCTGTCCGATCAGCTCTGCATGTTCTGCACGCTGCGCCATATATTTTGCCACAGTCTTTTTTCCCCTGACTTCTCCAACCTGCCTCAATCCCTTTGTTTTGTCTTTACTTTTATGAGTTATCATGGCATGTCCTTCTTCGTAGAGATGGTAATGCGGAGCTGAAGACGTTACTGCAACAGTCATTTTACTTCCAGAGCGAATTACTTTTCCCTGGCGGAAGCTCTGCGCTAATGGTTTGGGCTTTTCTTCACTTCTGGGGCTAATATAATGATGCCCTTCTGCCTCTGAATTCACTCTTCCTTTCAAATCCTTGGCGATATTTCGTGCTTCTTTTTTCAAGACCTTTTCTGCGGATGCTGGATATTGTTTTGCTGTACTTTCCATTGCTTTAATAAATTCAGAGGTGTCGAAGTCAAAACTGATACTTGACATTTTCGAACACCTCCTCGCACTGAATCTCTAACATTCTGTGCTGATTATCCATATCCAGCGGAGGTCCCGCAATAGAATAAACGTGTCCCTGATACTGAATTCTCATATCTGCAGTAATATCTTTTCGGAAGCGGATGTACATTCTGTGTGTAACCTCCGGCTTTAATTTGCTCATGAAATTGTATTCTGATGCTTTGTATGGTTTTACAGTTGCCCATACTGTCCGATATTTTTTCCACTCGGATTTGTCCTGACCCATTTCATCTTCTGAAGTGTTCAGGCGGAGAAATGTGATCCGCCTGTTTAGTTTTCCGATATCAACCATTTTCTTCCTCCAGTTGTGACACCTGCAGCTGAAGAACCATTGATCCGACCACATGTGTCAGTCGCTGTTTGTCTGCTTCCTTTACTGTCAGAACACGATTTTCGTAGAGATCCTGTATGATAAGCATGAATAACATCTGCGTTTTTGGATTCTTCTCATCACATTTCCCAACAGCATCTTTTATGTATTCTCTTGCAGCGTTCATCATCAGTTCTATGGTCATGTCGTCTGCATCATCGTCGATTCGTAGATACTCTTTTACTGCATCAATATCCACAGTTCACCGCCTTATCTCATACTCCTGTAACAGTTGCATCTTTAATTGTCAGCTGCCCGTTCACGAACGCTTCTTTGTCTTTCACCGTGCAGTCTTCCCTTTCAATTGCCCTGAAGATTGTAAGATCTTCTTCAAATGCATTCAGCTCTCCGATCTGGGCGATGTTAGATGTCATAAGAGTCATCTGATTTCTATCCCAGAATTTGATACCCTCTTTCAAATCTCCAATAATAACTGGTATTTTTCTGCTTCCTGCTGTCTTTGTATCGGATGGCATATCGGAGTTTGGAATAACTTTGACAGGAACAATTGTTGATCCAGCGCAAAGTCTAAGCTGCATTGGATTTGCAGGATCCGGCTGGAGAAGATATCTTCCTTCGTTATCCTTTAATGTATCAAGCCACTGTAACCCATCGTCGTTTGTCACAATTGCAGAAGTAGGTTTAAATGCCTGTCCAAGCGTGATATTCAATGCTTTCTTGATATCATCAAGATCTTTCATCGCTGTTACATCCTTTGTCGCAATCTGCTCAAGAATCATTTTATTTCTTGTGACTCTTGACTCATCCGCAATCCATGTTGTCAAAGTGCCTGTGATATTTGCATCTGTATCCGCAAGGAGTTCATTTGTGCAAGGGAAGTATCCTGCATATTTCTCAATCTCGTATGAGATTCTTTCGAACTGTGGGGTTGTTCCAGCTGTTATCTTTCCGCCTTCTCCCACTTTCGCAAATCCAGTCTGCTGCGCACGTTTCTTATAGGTTCTCTGGCCTTTGTTTGTTGTTACATTTTCTACATCAACCAGGCTGATCAGAGAGAATTTTGCATCTCTGTATGTATTGATCTGTGTCTGGATGTCTTCCGGTACTGTATATCCTCCATCTGCAGGTGTGCCTTCTACCATAGTTGCGTTTCGGAATCCTCTTCTTGCAGCATTAGCAAATTCTTTGATAGAGTTATTTTCTAACGGTTTCGGTTCCTGTGGTGGATTGGCTGTTCCATCTCCGTCTGGATCCATGATGTCTTTCAGAAGGTCAAACTGTTCCTGCATATCTTTAAGTTCTTCCTTGGCTGTTCTTGCTTCTTCCAGCTTTCCCTGCTCTACCAGGGACTGTACCATTGTTTTTTTCTCATTAATAGAGTTTAAAAGTTCTAATAATTTTTTATTCCTTATATCCTCCGTTCCGCTCAGATACCATACTGATCTAAGTCTCTTAATATTTCTTTTTTCTGCTGTTCTTTTGCTTCCTGGGCTTCTTTTTCCTGTTTTACTTTATTGCGTATTTCATCCGTCAGTCTGACTCCGCACACGCAATTAAAGAACTGCTGCCCTGAATTCTCGATCTTATCAATAAATCCAAGTTCAAGAGCCTTCTCTGCTGTGATCCATGTTTCCTTATCCATCATCTTCAGAATTTCATCTTTTGATTTTCCTGTCTTTCTTGTGTACGCTTCCGAAAGCGCACTGTTCATTGTTTTCAGGATCTCTGCATTCTTCTGCATATCATGATAATCTCCGGAAGCTCCTGACATTGAGACATTGTGGATCATAATAGTCGCAACAGGACTCATTTTGCATGTGTTTGCCATTGCAATCACACTAGCCGCACTGCCAGCAAGCGATTGAATGTTGATTTCCACGTCACTTCTTCCGGCAAGAATAGAATAGATTTCCTGTCCTGCCATCACAGAGCCGCCGCCTGAGTTTATGTTTACCGTGAGTGTTTCTCCTGGTTGAAGAGATGCAATTGCATTTTTGATATCATTCGGACATGTGGAATCCCAGTCCAGCCAGTCGTAAATCCATTTATCATCATTGCTGATGATATCCCCTCTTACATCAATCTCCATCTCCTTCACCTCCCTGTGTGTTAATTCCGTAAGCCGCGCCTATATGTGTTATCGGCTGATACGTTCCATTTACCATGTTGACATCTCCTCCGTCTACGAAGGGAAGATCAAGGAGATCTCTCCCCTCATTGATCGTATAGATTCCGTTCTGCACGTATCCAGTTATTACTTCCTTCTGCGTCTTTGAATCCGTTCTCAATATTGCTTTTTCATTGAATTTAAAATAATATCCTTCTTTTTTCTCAGTATCAGAAAGACATTTATAGTTTATCTCCTGCTCGTACTGTGACAATCTATAGCTCATCGTGTCCACCAGGAATGCCAACTGCTGGCTTTCAGAATTTGAATAGCTGGACTTGTCATAATTGTTCAATTGATTCGGTTTAATTCCGAACGCTGCTGCAATCTGCAAAGCAGTATACTTTTTCAATTCCGAATACTGCGCATCCGCAAGCGTTACATTCAGTGGTTGTAATGTCATTCCAACTGGTACTGCAACTACTTTTCCAGCATTCTTTGCTCCTGAAAGCAGGCTGTTGTATTCCTTTTGCAGTGCCAGGCGTTTAGGCTTGTCCATATCGCCTGTATATTGTAGTGCCGCCTTTGCAGTCAACCCACTCACATACAACTTATTAAGATATTTCTGTGACTCAATCGCACCAGCTATGGAATCTTTCAGTATCTGGCGTACAGGTTTCCCCATGATTCCGTCAAATGTACTCCATGTTTTAAAGTGCAGCACATTATTCTGTGAAAACGTATATGTTTTTCCGGTTTTTGGATCGCTATAACGATAGTATAAATTTCCTGCTTCTCCAAATACACCCACATCATCTATCAAAACGTCTACATAATTGCTCTGCATCGGCCAGAATGAAAGAACATTATATTCTCCTCCGAAACGGCCTTTCTTTTCAAACTTTGTCTGAATCCAGACATATGCATTTCCATAATGTTCGCAGTTGTATTCTATTGTTCCCCAGAATGTTGTCGGGGTCATGAGCCGATTCGGTCTTTCCATCAATAGTCTTGATGTTCGATTCGGCTCTGCTCGAATTTTTCCCTTGTCCGTCTGTTTGTAAAATTTCAGTGGCATTTTTCCCATTGTCTCAGAGAGCATCTTCAGGCAGGTGAAATATGTAACCTCCCCAATTGCATTTCTCGGTGTATCTGGTTCAATGCCAAGCCAATCCAGAAGTTTCTCATCATCCAGCGATATAGATTCTCCGACAAGGGAATTCCACATATTTTTAATTTTCTGTAGAATCCTCGTGTAATATCTCCTCTATAAAGTTATCAATATAATCTCCGTAATCATCCCCGAAGGTGTGGAACATTGCCAGCTTAAAAGCACATAATGTTGCATCCACCGGGTCAATTCTCTTTGTTGTTGCGTCCTTATCAATTTTGATAAGTCCATTACTCTGCCGGATTACCGCATTACTCATCGCATAATTCAGCAGCGGATTGTAAGTGTATATTATATTTCCGCAGAAAACCTGTTCTCTGAACCCTTGTGTTGCTTCATTCAGATGTTTATGGCTCTGAAAAACCTCTTCAACGTCATATCCCTCGTTCGACAGATCCATCATTAATTTGCTTGCATTTGCAGGATCAAAACACAGACACTGTATTTTTAAATTTAACTTTTCGCAGGTTTCAAGTACATACCTCATAACCGCTCCCTGATCTACAATCGGTGTATCCGTTACATCCAGAAATCCCATTCGTTCCCAGGCATCATAAGCAACTTTATCTTTCATAATATGTTCCTGGAGCTTTTCTCTTGTTGGAATGAAGCTATGGGACCAAATAATATATTTTACTATTTCTTTTCTATTCGCATCATACTCCCCAGATAAAAATGGAATTACAAAAGCCACAGATGTAAGGTCCGTCTTTGCAGACATATCGAATCCTACATATACCGGATACCCTGTAATATCAAATGGCAGCTCGTCCACCTGGCAAGCCTTCCATTTTGCCATGTCCATGTATCCGTTTTCTTTTGCTTGTACCCATACATCCAGACATTTTGTAAGGAATGCAGTCATGTGTTCCGGCTGTTCTCTGGCGATCTTGTATTCTCCGCGAATTTTATCAGCACCTTCCGGATAAGTCATTCTGATCGGGTTTGCTTTCTTCCAGTTTTCTTCATTATCCAGATTCGAAATGTCTTCATAGTCTTCTGGATCCATTTCGCAGATGTCAATCAGGTACTCATCATTTTCTACATCTGTATTTGGATCCAGAACTTTAGAACAATACTGATATTCTGTTACATAGCACGGATAGGTCAGATCCATACCGGCTGTTGTTATGATCATCAAAAGAGACTCCTTTGTATTGGAGCCTATGCCTAAATCGTAAAATTCAGTTGTTTTGTGCTGGTGATATTCATCTAAGACGAGTAATGCAGGGTTTGTACCGTCTCCAGATTTTCCATCGTCTTTCGACAATGGTTTTATCGTGCTATGACTTTTTAAGTGTTTTACACAGTCCCTGGTTACTTTGAATCTCATTCTCAAAGGTGATCCCTGTAACATCAGACCAGCTTCTCCAAATACGATTTTTGACTGATCACGTTTTGTGCCAGCTGTATAAATCTCATATACCTCTGCATTTTTGGTAGAAGTCACTGCTGCTTCATACAAGGCAATTCCTGCCTCTTCCTGAGATTTCGCATTCTTTCTGGCCACTTCAGTAAAATATTTCTTGAATCTTCTGTATCCAGTGTCTTTATGTATCCATCCGTACAGCTGACATATACGGAATTTTTGCCAAGGAGTCAACATTATCGGCTGTTTCGCCAGAATTCCCTTGCTGTGTCTCAAAAGTGCAAACCATTCTACAATGTTCTCCGCCTGGTCTTCATCCCAGACGTATGGAAAATCCGGTTGACCGATTCGGTCAATATCTCTCAGTAATCTTTCGCAGGCCCATATATGTTTTCTGCCGCTGATAATTTTCCCAGATATGCAATCATGAGCGTATTTTTTAAGTTCATCAAGAATCATATAGCACCGAACCGGTTCTCAATTTCTTCCTGCTGCTTATTTGCTTTCACCGTTCCTGCTTTTAGTCTTGAATCAATTGTCAGCCCGCACAAGGCGGCGAAGCGTCTCATTTCTTCTGCATATCCTTTCTGAATATCAACCATGGGGTTTTTTACAACAATTACTCCTGTTCTGGTTTCTCGGTCAACATAATACGTCTGCTGACTCAATATTTCTGTCGCTTTTACATAGTTTGCGAAAGCATTACAGTAGCCTCCGATATTATTTAGATCCAAATTTCCGACTATATTTAACTTGTTTAACTCTTTTACAACTCTTCTCCATTCTTTCTTGGCGACATCATCGATCAGCCAGGAAGGAGGTCGTTTGAGCTGATTTTTCTCGGTTTTTACTTGGTCTTCTGCATCTCTTTTCTTCTGTCCGTCAATAACTTTTAAATGTCCGGTTTGCAATTCTACCGGCACCCTCGGTCTTGCCCTACGGCCTCCCTCCTCTCATTTGCCAACTTTTTTTTCGTTTTTAGAATTTTGCGGAAAGAAAGGGGCATACGTGGTCGTGGGGAATCCAATCAAAACTTTTTTCTATCCCCCGGTGGTCTTGAAACGCTCCTGAAAGCCCCTCAATTCCTCCTGCACTGCTGCCTTTCCCTCTTCCTCATATCGTTTATGTATCTCTTTGTGTCCAGTTCTTGAGACTGGAATCAAATTTGAATCTGAATAGAACAGGTCAGGTCTATCTTGCGATAATTCAATATGGTGTACCGTATCTGCTGTCACTATTCTGTTATGTTTGTACATCATGTAGATATCCAGCCCGTCATATTTGTCAAGCACAACCTGCCTCAGGTTCTTCCACCGTTGTGTGTGGTATTCTTTCTTTATTCCGGTTGGCTTTGCATACTCTCTGATGTTATTCTTTCTGCACGGGCACGTAGTCCCTGCTGGTACCCTACCCCCGCATCTGCTACATCGTTTGTATATCATGCCATCCCTCCTGTTCTCTGATAGCGGGAGACGGATTCGAACCGCCATTCCAGGCTAAGGAGGCCTGTAAGTTTCCGTTACTTTATCCCGCGGTAATTATGGACATTCTGGGGTTCGAACCCAGGACCGACCGGTTATGAGCCGGTTGCTCTAACCACTGAGCTAAATGTCCTTAAAATTTAATTTTTATGTTGTAAGCTACTGCTAGGTGCTCTTGCCAAGCCTCACCACCTCTCATTTGTTTCGTTTTTGAGTATAGAAAAAGCAGCCCGAAGGCTGCCTTTATTGTAATTCATCTTAATGTCTAAGCTTTAACATTATCCTACTGGAAAGGTTCGCGATATGTAATATCTTTTTCCAGCTATATCTGTCACTCTTATTCTCACATGTCCATTTAAGTTTGTAGAATGTTTGTCAAGTATTGGATCAATAAACATTCCTGAGTAGGAGCATTTTTCTCCCATATTAAGTTCTCTACATTGTCCATGTCCTAGATTCATAAGAAACGAGCCGATGCTTTTTCTTCTTCGTTTTACTATTTCAATTTTTTTAATATAAATTGGTGTTCTTCCTACATTAGTTAAGTAAACGTTTATATAGCATTTAAAAAACGGATCATGTTTTGTTTTTTCCTGCATAATTTCCAACGTTCCGACAATTTTCTTTTTATATGGAATTTTCGCAATTGTAATAGTTAACGTCAACGTGCATATCGATAATATTACATTTAAAAATCCAACATTTCCATCACACCACTGAATAACTTCATTAAATAATTTTAAAATATTCATTTGTTCCTCCCACATGCATTTTCTTTTATAATACTGCAAAACGCCCCATATTTCTACAGGACGTTTTTAAAAATGTATGTGGTTTGAATTTCTCCATAGGAGAAAAGCAGAACATCAGGATTCGAACCTGCGGCTCCATGGCTCACGCTCGCTCCCACTTGGCGAGATGTTCGGGTAGTCTGCCAAGTGGGTACTGGCAGACATCTAAGGGAAGGAGAACTCTGTATGATCTTCCACTGAGTTCAGTTTACATAGTATCATAGAAAAAGTGGACATGACCGGACATTTTTAAAATTTACAATTTTTTCCAAATATCTGTTATGGCGCTTTCGGCAGCTATCTTCCGTATATTTAATTCTTTTCTTCGGAAAGCGGTAATTCATATTTATGGCAACTGCTGCCCAGGTCATATCATCTAAATATTTAAAACGAAACATCATTCTAAGATCACTTTCGGGAATCTTCTCAATAAAATCATCTACTTCATTTATTGCATTTAAAAGATCATCCTCTAAAATATGCAGTTTTGCTACTCTTTTCTTTATCATGTTTTTTACCCGATCATATTCGGGAAGCGGATAGCCGGTGATTTTGATTGAGCCAAAGGTTCCATTACTTCTGGTTCCCTTTACTGTATCGGATACTACTCCTTCTTTTTCTATTTCCACAAGTCTGCGTTCATCTTTGTCTATTCTGTCTTGCAGATCCTGTATTTCCCCTTTTAATTCTATGTACTGTTCCAGGATATTCTTGTCCATCAGTATCGCTCCCCTTTCCTTCTTTTCATGCTTTTAGCCGGGAACTATTATCAGCTCCCGGCCTATTCTCATCGGTTCCACTCTTTACCGGATTTTATATCCTTTACCCCAGTTATCTTTAATCCCATTCGACATGCCATAGCTCTAAGTATGCAATAATCTCTATATGTATGCTAAGGCATTCGGTCTGCTGCACGGATTGCCTTACTGGCTGTCGGATCCGGATAACCTTCATTATTCCGTCCTGTCATCTGATATACCTCCGTGACGTTCTGATCTGGATGTTTCTATTTCGGATATTACGGTTAAAACATTCCACTGTTCTGGTAGCTTCCCGCTTCTTCAAGGCTGTCAGTCCACCCCAGGGCTTGTCTACAAAAATATGGTAATCCAGGCTGGTATAAATCAGCTCCTCTGGCGGATTTGAGCCTATTACCTTTCTGAACAGCTTCTTTTTCTGTCTCTTATTCATTTCTTGCCGCCTTTCTTACTTTCTAAAAACCAGAGGCGAACAGAATCAAATTCCAGAAGCAAGGATATATCGAGTCGTCTGCTCAGTTTGCGATCGACTTCTTTCACTTTATACTTTTTGAATATATAATCTCCTGTTGTTCTGGAATTATTGACCTGTGCAGTTGTACAGTGCAGCTCTTCTTTAATTTCTCCAGCCGTTACATTCTCTAGCACCAGTTCGCCTGATCTGTCTCTCACCTCATATAATTTCGGAACCATCTTTCCTCCTTAGTGTCCGGCCAGAAACGTGTTTAACATTCTCGTTCTCCAGTCCGGTGAATTCTTGCTTTTCCACTTTTCGCAAGTATCATCCTCTTTCACCATAATTCCTTTACGGTCGCACAGCCCGTTGTCGTTTTCAATGCAAGTTTTACATATTTTATCTGCCATCTTCTTCACCCCAATCTAATTTCTGCCCGCACTTATTACAATAAAAATCTGATTTATAAAGTCCCTCACTGTTGCAAACTGGACAGTTACCTTTTGTCGTATAATATCTGCCAGAAAAATCAAGGATAGATTTTATATTATTTGGCTTCATTGGAATCTGCTTTTCAAGTGCTTTAATAGCTCTTTGTCTGACTTCATGTGTACATTTACCGCCATAAGCCGTGCCATCATAACTTAATTCTTTTAATGCTTCTTCTGACTTCATATTAATCCTCCGCTCCAAACATTTTTCTTAAGCTATGCTGATAATTTTTCACTGTTCGTTCAAGAGTACTATAAGCCGGCCTCAGCGTGCATCTTTCTTTGTACCCGTCACATTTAGTTCCGAATAGAATAGTGTTTCTACATATACCGTCTTGACTAGCGCAACATTTGTTCATTTTTCATCTACTTCGCCTCCTGTAATCTCATCAATACACTGGTTTCGTCCTTCTACAAATCCTGCATCAAATGTGTTGGCCAGATAATCTCCATTATCTTTTTCTGGCAAATCCATAAGCGGACACCATTCAGGTCTTGATTTGCTTTCACAATCATAATGTTCTTCTGTCATCAGAATTACATCATAATCTAAACAGCCAGCTAATTCACAATAACCCACATATTCAAGTTCGCCGCAGTATGCAGTTCCGAACGGGCAATCATAGCAATTCTCTGGTGTATTCATCACTAACACTGATTTACTCATCTGATTCCTCCTGTAATAATTCTGGATTGTCGAAAATATTTCCAACTACTTCATAATGTTCAAGATCAAACTTATCAATATATTCTCTATCCGTCCTACCAGTTTCGTGCGCTACCCATCCGGCAACGTTCCATTCAACGGTTTCATATGCCGCATCCTCTGGGTAGGATTCGTCCAAGTGTGCCATCAGAATATCATTTTCCCAAATTTTCTTCCCGTTCTTGTCGTAAAGTCCCGTGAACTGGCAGAGGGTTTCTGGATCAATTTCCACACATTCCCATCTTACATAATTGTCTACATACAAGATTAAATGTCTTTTACCTAAAAGGTCATATTTTTTCTGATAATATCCCTCAATCCATTTGCCATTATCAATCCGCCTTGCCTTAAAAAGAATTTCTCTCATTCAATTCCGCCACCTTTCTCATTAAAATTCAGATCAACTCATTAAATAAAATCATAGATGTCCATCTGGCCTTCAATTACATCAGCTTTAAATGCTTCCGCCATTTCCTGTTCTCTTCTTGCTTTCTTATATTCGTTATATTTCATCCGATATATATAGCTTCTTCCGAAAATGTTCCATGCTGCTTTTACAACATTCGGTTCAAATGCCCTTATTTTATCCAGATCTTCTACTGCTTTGTATGATATCGGGCAACCGCAGCATCCCGTTCTGGTCAAACCATACACTTCATAAGCGTCTGAATATCTGATACTGTAACGTTCCTTGTACCATGCCTTGTCCTTATCAGAGACATAATACAGTGGTCTGAGTCGAAACTGTCCGGAAGCTGTTTCAGTAAAGCATAAGGCAGTGTTGTCTTTTCTTGGAACCGACCTCATTCCTCCCTCGTCTCTACGCTCCCCAGTAATTACCATTTCGTAATCTTTTTGAATGTTATGAGCGACCTGCTTTTTGCAATAATCGCAGCACTTTGCACTTATTTTAAAATCCGGGGGATACTCTCCTATGAAGTCACGCATGTACTTGGAAGAATTGATAACCAACTGGATATTTGGTCTCGGTTCTCCTGCCGCATTACAGCAGCACAAGAAATTAATCACGCTCTCGCATTTTGGATATCTTTCTCTCAATTCCTGGCGCTTTGCCGCTTTGTCTTCTGCCTGATCGTATTCCTCTGCAATAGACAGTGGAATTTCTTTCCTTTGCCAGTCAGATAAACCTCCTGACATGATCTTTGATACGAACGGAATCCCATATTTTCTTGATGCCTGTACGATATTAATCTTAGGTCTGCATTCCTGTATCTCTACTTCATATTTTTCAGCAGTTCTCTTTACATGATCCTTTGTTGCTTTCATTTCAAGTCCTGTATTGAAAAACACATATTTCACTGGCGGAAGATTGAATGTGTGTCTTGCTTTTTCGATAATATCAATCATAATATCGCTGTCAGCTCCGCCAGAATACGAACACACCGCATTCGGATGTTCTTTAAGATGTTTACCTACAATACTCTGAATTGCGTTAAATTTATGTGGTGAATCAAAATCAGCGTAAGCTGGTCTATCTAAAAATACTTTACTTACTCCCTGTTTCATTTTTTCTAAGAAGCCCGGTATACCCTTGCCCCGGCCGGAGGCTGGCTCCTTTCTTTTACTTTGATTTATTTTCTGTCAGATAATCAGGACAGTCTTCTGCGTATTCATAATTGCCCATATCATCGCATTTATCTTTACAAAACTCTGCTTCTTCGCAACAGATGCAGCATTCCATTTCCTTGCCTGGATGTTTTGAACAACTTAATCTGCAAATCCCCATTAAACTCCCATCTCCTTAACCAGTTTTTTATTCTTTTCATCGAATCTGACATCTGTGTTCTGTTCGATATCACACATCATGTTCAGAACGCTCATTTTGCCCTCATTTGCCATTCCAACAAACTCATTGGCAGTTCTTACCACATCAAGCAATCGCTTCGTAGAGAAGCCATACAGTTTTCTCAGAGCCATCATGGTTGTGACAGTGTTGATCGTATTGCTCCAATCTTCTCCGGTATTGAATCCGTCCTCATAAGCTTTCTTTTCCATTTCTTTAAGCTGACTACTTGCATTCTGCATGGCTCTTCCAAACGCCTGTGCAGCCTGATTGTTCTGCGCCAGCGGAAGCTTCCGCTTCTTCGGCTTTATTTTTAATTTGCTACTCATATTTTTTTCCTCTTATCCGATTATCCCTGCAAGGAACTCTCTCTGTTCCCCCATGGCCTTTTTCTTCCGGATGCTCTCTTCCGGCATTTGTAACTCCACACTGGTCTTCACGATCCGGTCCCTGGTTCTTGCATCCACGTTCAGTCCGTCTGTGCTCATGTTGGACGTGTAGATCGTAATATTCCCGTCTTCCATGCGCTTATTGATCAGGCGGAATAGTTCCTGCCTCTGCCAGTCCTTGTCAGCCTGTGCGCCGATATCGTCCAATACCAGTAATCTGCATTCCTGGTATACTTCACTGGGATCCGCTTCGCCCCTGTCCCTCTTGCAGCTGTCTCCGACTGTGTTTATGTAGTCCACAGCTGTGATAAACCTCATCTGCAGGTCATATTTCATCATCAGGGACTTTGCCAGGCAGCAGGCAAGGAACGTTTTCCCACTTCCCGGTGTTTTGCTCCAGAGGTATAAGCCTTTCCCGGCTTTATTCCACCTGTCAAAATTTTTCAGGATATCCGTGCACAGGGTTTTTAGTTTGCTCATGTCAATCCTGTATGCAGCGAAATCAAATTTCATGAAGTCTGCATCATGATACTCCGCTGGAACTCCTGTGTTGTCCTCGCTCCGTCTTGCACCTGTGCATCTTGTACAGCGTCTTGCAAACATTGCCTCTTCCGGTTCCCCGTAAGTTAGGACTGTTGCTGTGTACAGTTCCCAGCCGGTGCCATGGCATACCGGGCAGTCACCATAACCGGACGGAGTTTGTTGGTTCTGGGTCATTTGCCGCACCTTCTTTCGCATCGTAATTTCCATCAAGGACTTTCGCCATGTTGGAATCGCAGATCAGCCAGTCAAAAGTAGCTGACCAGTTGCGCTTATTTGCGCCTTTCAGGAAGTCAGAAGCCTCTGCCTTTTCAAACAGTGTCTGGAAGTCATCAAGAGTATATCCTGTCTTCAGCCTTGCGCTGATAGCCTTCTTTCTTGCATCAGACATCTTTACCAGGCGGGGATACGACCCACAAACGGAATTGTATAATTCACGAATCGTGGCATAGATGCTGCTTTCCGGAGTTCTACTCTCATAATCTCCTTTAGGAGATTTATTATATTCTTCCTTTCTTTCCTTCTTCCCTTCTTCTATTGTTGTTAGTTGCCTGTTAGTTGCTTGTTGGTTGCCTGTTAGCTGATTGTTAGCTACCTTGTTAGCTGTCTGGTAGGCATCATAGTTTTTTACTGTAATTACGCTGAATTTACTGTGTTGGCTGACTGTTATCTCCTGTGTTAGCTTTAAGTGTTTTATGGCTGTCCTTACGTTCATAACTGTCAGTCCTGTTTCTTCAGCCAGAGACTGGTAAGATGTAACAAAAGAACCTCTGGGGATCTCCATTCCCTGAAACCGCCCATTCTTCCAGTTTGCCTTTAAGAGGATATGAAAAAACACGACTTTGGTGTTTACATCCTTGTACCATTCCCATTCAAGAATCTTCCTGCTGATCTTCACGTAATCCATAACCAGCCTCCCATTCCCTGTATATCTTCATCCAATCGTCCAGAGGCATCGTAACAAGCCATTCACAGTGGTTCTTTCTGTGGAACACTGCTGGCAGTTCTTCTGGCTTTCTGTCTCTTTTAGACTGGTCTATGGCATCATATATATTGAGTTTCTCTCTTCTCTTGACTTCGATGTGGATTCCGGGAAGTCCGACCACATCCGCATCACCATTAGCCCCGCTGTACTGCTGGCCTCTTCTGGCTTTATATCCGTAGCCCCGAAGGATACCGGCTACTTCTCTTTCACCGGCAGCTCCTTTATTTCTGCTGTTCATGTTTCTCCTTTCCCCTTCCCATGATCTGACAGGCTCACATGGGAAGGAAGAAATCTATGTGAATTTTAGTGGCACCCTTATTTGTGATATACAAGCATCTCTCTGTTCCATTCCGGATAGAGACGCTTCATGTATTCTTCTATGTACCTGATCATGTCTGGTCTGAGTCCCTTGGAGCCATTGTCAAGAAGCTGATGATGGTATCTGCATCCTGTCACTCCATTCTGCTCGATTCCAAGACCGCCCTGCGAACGGTTCACGATATGCATGATATCAAGCTGTTTATATTGAAAGTCTGCACTGGCATTCATGTAGAATCCGATCTGGCAAAAGATGCAGCCATGATCTCTCTCTATGATCTTTCGCTTAACATCCGGTCTGAACTGCAAAGCCCTTGTCCTTCTGTTCATGTTCTCCTCCTATTCCGTACTGTTCAAATAGTTTCTGCTTCTCAAATGGTGTCATGATCTCGCTGTCCGGAATGCCGGAATCTCTGCAATCCTCAATAAGTCCGCTGATCAGTCTGGCCATTTCTTCTGTGTTGTAGGTACTGGAACCTCTCAGCAGAAGATATACTCTCTTTGTCTGTCCCTTCATGACTGTAATCTTCGGAGAGAGTGCCAGATGATATTCCATCTTATTCAGAACCTCTTTTTCTGTCTGATCAGTATCGGGTAAGGGAACAGCGATCAGCTGTCCCTCCACCCGTTCGAACTGTCCATACTCTCTGAGCATCCTGTTATGAGCTTCTGCATTCGTCCATCCATGTACCTTTGCCAGCTTCGTAAGAAGGCACCAGTAATAGGCATTTGCATCAAGAGAGCGCTTCTCCCTGTGCTGTTTCAGCTTCACATCCAGTTCTTTCCCTGAGAACGTCTGCAGGGCTTCTGAGATGTCCTAATCGGTGGATATGGTAATGTTCCAGTTTCTTGTCACCATATCCCTGAACATGGCTGAGATTTTGCCTTTAAACTCCATCAGTCATCACCATACTTTTCCTTCAAGGCGTTCAACATATTTCCTGCATCAATTTCTGTAAGAGTTTTCCAACTCTTTCCATTGGAACTGATCCAGTATTCCAGGTTAATGTTGTGTTTCTGTCCTATGCTCTTGATTGTTTTAATCTGCGCAGCTGTAGCAAGCGGCTCATCACCCGGTATCTCATTACTGAACGGCTTATGCTCCTCTTTTAACCAGAGATTGAATCCCAGTCCTGTATGTATGGCCACGCACTTCACAAAGGAACGACACATACTGTTCCACACTCTCTGTTGACTCATAGAATTATCCTTGACAGGGTTTGTTCCGTTCATTACTGGAGACTGCATGACATATTCTTTGTCATCAATCACAACCTTGATCCTGGTCTCATAAGCCCGGTTCGTTACGCCATTCTTGTCCGTAAATGTAACGTCTGAATAGTAAAGGCTTCCTCCAGTACGTTCATTCGGGATTGGAACGAAATACACAGCCTCAGCCCCATTCTCATGCAGAAGGTCAATACATTTTGCCCAGTTCAGATACAACATACCTTCTCGCTTCTCACAATACGGAAGCACATCGACTTTTCTCATCTCATTAAAATTCCTCAACATATTCACACCACCTTGAAAAAGCAATACAGGTTATCCGAAGCATCTCCGCATTTCTCTCCGTCGATATCTTCAGCTTTGTGGTACTCCACATGGTCCAGAGACATGTCACAGTTCTCATAATCCAGAATGTGATCACCTCTGGATTGAAGTTCTCTGAGCAGTTCATTGATACACACTGCTATCTCCAGACTGGGAAGAAGTTTTATTATGGCTGTCTGATTATTCATCGCATTTTCCTCCTGCTTTCTGGAGAATACGAATCAGATGGCATTTCGCCGCTCTGTAATTGCTCTCAGAATTTCTGGCAAGCTCTGGCCACTTTTCAGAATCGTAGTCATTAATGGCATAAATGCCGTCAAAATGTCCGGATTCCTTGTGGGCTTCATCAATAATCCATATCATCAGGCCGTCTCCTACACTTGACAGTTCAAAGCTAACTGTTGCCTGCGTTTCTCTTATAGCTCTGAATGACAGTTCAAAAAGCTCTTTGACTCTCATTTCAAATATTGACTTTTCTGTTGTTTCAGTTGTATAATTCAACTGAAAATGGTTTTTGTTTGGGTTCACTGGGTTGGCGTTCAGTGAATCCATTTTTATTTCTGTCATGTTTCCTCCTCCTGAACTTTTCTAAGCTGATCTACCGCCCAGTATGCGGATATCCCAAAGAGGATGTTGAGCCATGTCGGGATATCCATGTATTTCCCTGCAAGAATGCAGGCTGCTATGATTATGTATTGTTTCATAATGCTTTCTTTCCTTTCCATATATGTCCGGTCACTTCGTATATTTTTCTTGGTGATATGATGTAGGTAATACGATCGCCAGAAAGACTTTTGGCCGGTTTGTTATTCTGGATGGCTACTCCGATCGGAAGCCATCCGTAGACGATTCCCGCTCTGATAGCTGTTGCAGGAAGTCCGATCAGTTTACTTGCATCTGCCACAGACAGGCTTTCGGATGAAAACTCCGGCATCTGTGGCATACCTGATATAATCCTCGCTACTTCAGCAGCGAGTTGATGTACTTTTGCAGTATCTTTTACATACTGTTCCGCATCCACTTTTCTCGCCTCTTCTCTTTATAAAAATTTAAGCAGTTTGTCGAACGACCTTTGTTGACTTCTCTTTATTTCTCTCCTATTCTTGTATTACAGGGTACTGGCATACCCGAGTACATACAGAAAGGAGGAAAATCGTATCATGTATCGTTTTTCCAAAAATGAAAAAGATATCTTGAAATCGGCTTATAAAAACCTCGCCGAAAACGGCACGCACAGAAACGCATTTTTGATGAAAAGTTCTGAATTAGCCGTGTATATCAATGCTCTCCGTTCATTAGCCGGAGAAGGTTATATTAAGCCTATTTCTGATAACTTTTTCGATTCTACGCTTTCTTTGAAGTATGAGTATGATCTGACTTCAAAAGGCGAGTCTGCAGCGGAATCTTTAACTTAACAGTCAAAGCAGGTGTCTCTGCATCTCCTACCGATATAGAGACGCCTGAAAGATAAGGAGCCAGGTCCTTCCCTTCCATTTCTTTAATAAAATCAAGAAATGCTTCGCATTGTTTTATTTTCTTTGTCCACTCAGGTTCAAAGAACATTGCGTCCGATAATGTATCTTTATATTCTGGTTCGGTTTGTTTTTTCCATTTTGGAAACCATGCTACTTCCATAACTGGATTACTTGACACTTCTCTCACCTCTTTTCTTTTATCATGGTTGCTTCTTACGCTGTCTCATTCTGGTCTGACAAAAAGTATTCAATTGAAACATGGAAATATCTTGCCCAGCTCCTCATTTAAGAAATTGTTTTCTCTATAAGCTGTTCAACGGATACATCCAGAATCTTTGCAACTTTTTCAAGTTTCCATATTCCAGGTTCTACTTTATTGTTTTCGTCGGCAGAACCCCATTTACAAATACTTCCTCTCGAAATACCTGCTATTTTTTCAAGGTGATTAATAGACATCCCTTTCTCTTTCGCAATTCTACAGATATTTTTATAAATCAACTTCACACCTCCTTGATTGCGTGATATAATCAGATTGTTACTATTGACCCCAGCCACCTTCGAGGAGGTAAGCAAAGGATTAATTTTAACAAGAGCTACGTTCTAACATTGGAAACAGAAAGGAGATATTTAAGGTTAATAATTAGCCTTGATATCAATACTCTGTGCGGCATTATTTCAGCCGTTTGTGCTGTTATTTGTGTCTTACAGAACCGTAAGAAATAGTTTTTGCGGTACATATTTTTGTTTTATAGTAGAACGTAGCTCAATCACCGGGCTGTTGCTTTTGCAATAGCCCTCTTTTTTTATAAAGTTCTGAAAAAATCACGTATATATATTGACGTTCTTCTGAAAATATTCTATAATTCAAGTAGTCACACAAGAAATTGAACATTTTGATTATCGCTATAATTTTGCACTTTTTTCAGGACCTTATGCTTTTATTATACGCATTATTTTCAGAATGTCAATGGTTAATTTTGCACTTTTTTCAGAAATGGAGCGTATATAATTATGTTAAAAGAACTCGTCAGGGATTTATGTAAGAAAAAAGGTGTGTCAATGAATACTGCGGAAAAGGAAATCGGTTTAGCAAAGGGTTATATTTCAAAACTCAATAATTCAAATCCAAATATGAACACATTAAAAAAAATAGCAGACTACTTTGGAGTAACAGTCGACTATTTTACTGCTGATGATGATTCATCCGAACAACAGGGTTTAACAGCAAAGGATAATCGTGATATCGCAAAGGACTTGGATAACATCATGAAAAAACTGACATCCGGTGAAAACGGTCCTGCCAGTTATAATGGAGAAGAAATCAGCCCAGAGGCGGCAGAGCTTTTTAAGGATGAACTGGAAATTGCGTTGAAACGATTAAAGCTTATCAACAAAGAAAAATACACACCAAAGAAATACAAAAAGTAGGTGAGATGCTTGAATATCAAGAAGATTGTTTCTTACTACAAAAGAAAAACAGGAACCGCAGACCCTTTCGACATTGCCGATCAGCTCGGTATCTTATACCAAATATGCAATCTGCAGTTCGAGGGATGCTATATGTTCCTGAAGAATCACCGCTACATATTCATTAATGAAAATCTTCCGGAGCATGAGCAACGTCTGGTTATGGCTCATGAGCTTGGACACGCTATCCTGCACCGGAAAGAAAATTGTTATTTTATCAGAAATAAAACTCTCTTATTAAATTCAAAAAAGGAAATTGAAGCTAATAGATTCGCCATGGAGCTGCTATTACCAGATTCGCTGTTGGAAGAATATAAGGATTTTACTATTGAACAGATATCTCGGATGACGGGGTATCATCAGAAACTGATTAAACTACGCATTTCGGATTAATTCGCTTCGGCGTTTTATGTAAAATCATATTTAGGAGGGAGAACAAATGAAAACAGTAAAAGAAATGTTAGATTTTTCGGCAGAATGTAAATGTAAAATGACAAAGGCCATGTCGAAAGGTGTTGAGGTAGTCGCACAAAATCTTTCTGAAAATGAAGTTGTTAATTATTGTATTGGGGCGTTTGCAGAGGGCAACAATGCTCAAATTGCATTTGCAATCACCAATCTCAGAGTTATTGCCGCACAGAAAAAAATGTTTTCAGATACAGTTATAGCTATTCCTATTAGCCATATTAATGATTTAACAACCAAAACTAAACTTACTGGAGATTTTGTCATTATAGGAAATGACGCTGGTGAAAGCCTTACTATATCTGTTTACAAGGGATTGGGGACTTCCGTAGCGAACGCACTTCATTTAGCAATGGCATCTTCGGAAAGAAGGCAGGCAGAACCTGATGTCGCAAGCGACCTGAGAAAGTTTAAGGCTTTATTGGATGATGGAATTATTACAGAAGATGAGTTCCTGAAAAAGAAACAGCAGTTACTTGGATTGTAACCCCATAATTTCTTGAGCAAAAAAATCGTCCCAGTATTGGCGTACTGAGACGATTAGTAGAATCTCCGAAGAGATCCAGCACTTTAGCAAAGATATTGTATCATCTTCGGAGCAGTTACACAATCAGAACGTTTGTGTGGCTGTTATTTTTGTACCCATTTTTACTCTTTTTTAAGAAAGAAGGGATTTAGAATGCCGAAGAAAAGAAAGAAATATCCGAAGCTTCCAAACAGTTTCGGAAGCATCCGGTACCTTGGTGCCAACCGCAGGAACTGTTATGCTGTCCATCCTCCGGCTACCATGGACTCTCTTGGCAGAATTGTGCGTCCTGCTGCCATTTGTTACGTAGATGACTGGATCAAGGGGTTTACTGTCCTGACCGCTTACAAAGCAGGTACCTATCAGCCAGGAATGGAAAAAGAACTGCCAGTATCGCCCACAGCTGACGCAGACGTGCTGATAAACAGGATTATTGCTGATTACAGTATGTTTAAGGGTGTAGAGGATAAACACCCGGAAATCAAGAAATTGACGTTCTCAGAGGTATATCAGCAGTTCCTTAAATGGAAATTTGAAAGTGGAGCTGAGTTTTCATTAAGTACCAAAGAAGCGTATGGAACTGCATACAGCAACTGTTCTGTATTGCATAACCGAATTTTTGAAGATTTAAAAGCACCGGACTTACAGGCTGTTCTCGATAACTGTAATCTAAAAAAAGCCAGCCTTCGCAATATTCTGGTGTTATTTAAGCAAATTTATAAATATGCAATTTTCGCCGAGATTGTGTCTGATGATAAGGCACACTATGTAAAAGTCAATGCTCCGGATGACGAGGAACATGGTGTCCCCTTTACTGAAGAAAACCTCCGGACTCTCTGGCAGCATTCTTCTGATCCTGAAGTACAGGTGATTCTGATTATGTGCTACAGTGGATGGCGTATCAATGAATTTAAGCATCTTGAAGTTAATCTTAAAGAAAATTATTTTTACGGTGGAATGAAAACAAAAGCAGGAAAGGAAAGAATCGTCCCTATTCATCCCGCTATTCGCGATTTTGTTATATATAGGATGAATACCGACGGATGCCTCCTTAAATTGAATGTAGCACATTACAGAGCCGGACATTTTTATCCAACACTTGAAAAATTAAACATGGCAGGCAGTCCCAAGCATACGCCCCATGACTGTCGTCATACCTTTTCCATGTTATGTGAAAAATATGGTGTTCGTGAAAATGACCGAAAAAGATTATTAGGGCATTCTTTTCGCAATGATATCACGAATGCTGTATATGGTCACCGCGCTTTGGAAGATCTGAAGCAGGAAATAGAAAAAATAAAAGTTCCAGATTTTGTGACTAACTGTGACTAACGAATCCTTTAAAATACATCATAAATCACTCTAAAATAAAATATCAAGAGTCTGGAAACCCGCATAAATCAAGGGAAATCCAGACTTTTGGGGCATTTTATAAGTTTTACAGTACATACCAGAGATTTATGTAAGATTTGTGAACATATGACAGAAAAATTATAAGTATTGCTGTTCACAACACCAAATAGCCGTTACTGTTCACTCCGTTCTCAGTAACGTAGCCAAAATTCATTCCAAATTGCCTGCGGCAATGGAATTTTGGCTTGTATGTCTCGGGATTTTGGCATATTCATGCCAAAACACCTCGCGGGATAATGGTAAGTGAACAGTAACAAGCAGTCTCAAATATAAAAATCTTCTTGACAAATTCTGTTTTTATTTCTATACTGTTAATCAGTCGATATATCTTATATAATGAATGATATATCAATATTAAAAAGTGCTTTCGTCTCATCACCAGTGCTGTTTTATGAAAAAACAGCGTTGCAGACTCATTTTCAGGGCTTGTACTGGTTTCGACGGGGGCTTTGAAGTTGGGGAAGCCATCCGCAGACTCCCAGACTGCGTACCAACCGGGAAACTAAATATAAACGCAGACGAACAGTACGCGTTAGCAGCCTAATTGCTGCTCGTCAGCCCTGATGCACTCACACTTCAGGAATCTGACGTCGACCATGTGAGAAACCTTGCCGGGTAAGCTTTGCCCCGGTAGATGTATCATGAAGCTACTAAGGTTGTAAGCCTGTCGGTGGGCGTACATCCAAGGGAATGTTAAAACAGCGACTGTGATGGGAGATGCCTTAATGAATAGGCTTTCGGACGCGGGTTCAATTCCCGCCAGGTCCACTTGACCACGACAAAGCGAACCCTGACAATTTTGTACAGTAATTGTATATAAGAATGTCGGAATGTTAGTTGTGTCGTTGGAACGGTAAACAAAAAAGAGGGTTTTTAGCCCTCTTTTTTTGTGTCTGTTTCTCTTAATTGTAATGAGACAGCACTATTTAAGTATCCACAGTCTCAAAAAAATCCTCAAAAAACTTCTTTTTTTCAAAGCAGGGCTGGCACAGTTTGTATGGGTAGCCAAATGGCAGGTTCCTTCCGCAGACCATACACCTCCGTCTTTTCAATTTCTTTTCCCTGATCGTATCTGTCAGCTCTTTTGAGATTTCCTTTTTTCTCTTACGTATCAGATTCTTATCCCAGTTTTGTCTCCCCGGCATTCCAAAAAGACGGACGAAACTGTGGAACATGTCATATTTCTGATGCAGAACTTCCAGTGCCTGGATTTTTTTGTTGATGCGGTCGTGCTTGAATGAAAAAGTAAATTCTACATTCTAATATACCTTGATTTTATGCGGGATTTAATTCTATTTTCGGAGATATACAACTTGATTTTTTTAGTATATAATGCTTTTATACGGCATAAACAGCATAGTTTTTTGCATGATAAAAGGACATCTGGAAATAGTGTGCAGGACTAAATTCCACATGTCTGTTGGAAAGACTAAATTCTATGCAATGAAACTTGCCTGTGCCTGTATTGTTATTATTATTTTATTAATGCTGGTATCAATGTGACTTCATCGGCTGGTATCTCTGCTAATCCTAATGCTTTATGAAGTCTGTTATCCAGCAGGAGACGGGATACTTCATATGGACTGTGTCCATTGAGGCTGTCCCGTTTTTCGCTATTGATAGGATTTAATAACAGCAGCGTTGTTTTGTCTGTCATTTTTTCAAAGCTTGTTCCTTTTGGCAGGACATACCTTATATATTCATGATTCTTTTCAAGAGCACCTTTTTGATCAGAACGGTTGGGATCACAATAATAAATGCGTGTGCGTACTTCATCATTTTTGCTATATTCCAGACTCTGCCGGTCCTGAAATTCATGCCCGTTGTCTGTAAGTATTACTTCGAAAAGTTTCTGAAACAGTTCAATTCCAAGTAACTCTGTTAAATGATCAAAAATCCTAGTTACTTCTTTCTGGGTCTGTTCTTCTAAAAGAAACATAAGCATAAGGCTACAGTTTCGAAAGAACATAGTCAGAAAGCAGGGACTGGTACCTTTTGCTCCTTCAACAGTATCCATTTCGACTACATAAACAGATTTGTTCGCTGCGATATATTCCAGGAATTCTTTATAGCTCCGGCCTTTTCGAAAACTTCTGTCTTTAAGGCTGGTAGTGGTTTTTCTTTTTCTCTGCTTGTATACCACTTTACGGCGCAGATCTATGTTTCTTGCTTGAAAAACGCCACGGTCTATATAAGAGTATATGGTTCTTCTGGAACAGGCGATCTCATCAGCATGAGATGCGTAGATGTGGGCAATGGACTGTCCTTTTTTGAGAAGCGGTGACAACAGGTTGTCCAGTTTCTGTATACTTTCCGGTGTCTGGTTTATCCCTTCTCTGCTGGTAGTCCTAAGGGTTTCATAGGAGTCCTGGGCGTATTTTGAAGAATAGATCTTTTTGTCCATCATGCAATTCGTTCTCTTGCTGCATCCATTGCACACATAAGGAGGTTTATTTAATTTTTCACATTCTCTTGGTTTATAAAATTTACAGACATCGCTGCATCTGAATTTTCTGCAGAGGACACATTTGCGCCGGCATTCATTATCACCGCACATATGCATGACATTGCATATATTTGTCCGCGGCTTTGAACTATCATAATTGTTTGCACAGGGAATAGGGGCAAATGCATCTGCGCTTCTTTCCCTGATAATGGAATGACGTCTGATTTCTTTGGATATGGTACTTGGATCCTTGCTTAATTCTATTGCAATACTTCTAAATGAATCACCGTTATTTAAATGCTGTTCGATTATAATACGTGCAGATAAGTCAAGATGTTTTTGGTTGCCTTTTGGTCTTCCTGTATTCATTTTATCCTCCTTCTGCACAGGCAGGGGATCATCTGCAGTAGTATTTTATAAAAAGAAGAAGGAAAAATCCATGCAGAAGTAATTTCTACAGGTATAGAATTTACTCTTGCAAGGTAGAATTTAAAAATTCATTTAACTGCCGGATCTTAACTGATCTTATTGTTTTTCAGGGTCGAATATCAGTTCTGTAACTTGTCCTCGGATAATACCCGCCCTTCCATCACCTTACCAGTCAGCTTTCCTGTATTATTTTATCAGTCTTTTTCGCTGCGGATGTTTCAATTCCAAAACTTCCAATTAAAGCCATCGGCTTAACGTAACGTATCACTTCGTTTAATGAAATTGGTACAAGCATCAGTTTCTGTTTCCGGATACAGAATACCGCTCTCTCTTCCAAGTTTAAAACAGCGTATCATCCAAATCATGTTTCGTGCAAGATTCCGCATAGTCTGCATACTTTCTTCATCCTGAGACGCTTCCTCTCCATAAAGTCCATGCACCGTGTTCCAATAGGTAGAACCGACGACTGGCATCTGCGCAATCCCAAAATATTTATTGATTCCATCAAGCACTGCTGTGGTTCCTCCTCTTCTTGCTACTGCAATAGCAGCACCCGGTTTATATTTAAAGGTGTCATAACCTCCAGCACTGTAAAAAACTCTGTCCAAAAAATCATAAATACGTCCACTTGGATGTGCAAAATATACTGGTGTTGCAAATACAAAGCCATCTGCTGTTTTAGCCTTTTCAACAAATTCATTCACGCCATCATCTTTAATCACACACTTTCCTGTTTTTTGACAGACATTACATTGAAGACAATCTGCTATCGGCTTTCCTCCAAGCTGAACAACCTCTGTTTCTACTTCTTCTGAATAAAATACCTTTATCATCTCTTCCAAAGCTGTCATTGTTGTTCCATGCAGATGACTGCTTCCGTTAACAAGCATTACTTTCATTTAATATAGCCTCCGTTGGTTTTTCTATCAGTTTTGGCAAAGCACCACGTCCATAGGATATTAATCTACCGCATGGACATAAGCGCACGTCTTATGGCAATCTACTCTGGACATAAGATGCTAACGCAGAAAAAAAATCAACTGAATAAAGTCCGCTATCGTAATTCAAACGCAAAAAAGACACCCACAGTTAATTCCGAACCCTGTGAGTGCCCAAAAACGAAAGGAATAATGATGGACAGTTTCTCTTGCTGTCCATATTTGTATTGTAGCAGATACTGCAAGTTGAACAAACTGATACGAAAAAAAACGCCGAGGGAGCTTTACCACTCCCCCTCCCTATCACAGATTCTCGACTTCCTTGATCAAGCTGAACATCTCATATCGTCCCAGTTCTTCTTTTAGCTTTTCGATGTCCACACGCAGTTTCAGATCCTCAATTCCGCAGCTGATTTCAATATCCCGCTTCATGGTCGCCAGCTTCTCACTTAAATATACCATCTCCCGGTTTGTCTTTAATGCTTTTAAAGGACTTCTGCCAATCCCCAGGTATTCTTTCCAGAAACCATTCAGCTCTTTCTCCTTTTTTGCAACTCCCTCACAGTCATCGATGGCTGCATAGATCTCATCCAGGGATTTATACTCATCCACCAAAGGGGCCGCCGCGGAAGAAACACCTTTGCATCCCGGTATCCCGTCTCCAGGATCTCCGGTGATTGCCAAAAGTACCGGGATCTGTTGCGGATACACACCTTCTTCTGCATATACGATTTCCGGAGTATACTCAAACACATTTGCCGGAAGGGATTCATATACATCACTTCCAAAGAAACCATAATCTTTCTTGAGCTGTTCCAGCTTATCTTTATTTACCACACGCCACATACGGGTGTATTCACTTACAACCTGGAAGTAGTCATGATCCTTGGTAAGTACATAGGTCTGAAGATCCGGTCCCTCAAACTTCTCCACCAGTGAGGCTGCATAGTCATCTGCCTCATAGTCGTCACTCATGAACACGGCACAACCGATCTCCTGAAGAAATTCCTCCATCTGGATAAACTGCTCCTTTAATGGTTTCGCGGTCTCTTTTCGGTTTGCCTTATAGAAGTCCGCTCCAAGCTCGGTCCTTCTGAACGTATCCCTGGTCTTATCAAACACAAAAGCTACATATTCCGGTTTTACCTTCTTATAGATTCCCAGTAGCGTCCGCAACATGGTAAACATGGCATTTGTGTATTTTCCATCTGAAGTATGCAGGATCTGCTCATAATATTTCTCCTTCTCTTCTTCAGTTTTTGCAAAAAGTATACTTTTGGGAAGATTCCCGTAATAAGACGTAGACAGCATTGATGAGCCGTCTATAATCAATAATTTTGGCATTTGTTTGTCCTTTCCGCGGATACCCGCTTATATTGTTTTTACTCTCCGGCATGATGATCTGTGCCGTCCCCATATGCTTTATTCCTTTTTTCTCGCTCAGTTTTCGATTATATATATCTGCGCCTCCAATACCGCTTCCACAGCTCATCACATACCAGACATTCTTCGCCCCGACAAATTCTGTCTGTCCGATCCAATCAGAAACCACGCGTGGAATCCTCCATGCATAAGTCGGTACCACCACTATCAGATTCTCTCCTGTCTTAACAGACCCGGTATTGCCCGATTTGATCCGTTCGTTCATACAGAGCAGTTTTTCCTGCAGGCTGGCGGCAATCCTATCTGCTATATACTTACTGTTTCCTATTCCTGAAAAACAAATAACCATGCCGCATCCTCCTTATATCCAAAAGATACCACATCCGCCCCGTTTTCTCAACCTCCACTGAAATCCTGCTCCCATACCGTTTATCCGTTTGCCATCAAGCTCACCACATATAGAAAGTCAGAAAAACACCGCGGATTTCTCTGCGGTGCTGTAGATTAATTTGTTTTTTTCAAAGAACTCACAAACTCTTCCTGCTCTCTGTCTTCCAACTCTCTTTCCTGTTTCGTCTTATTTTTTGATACAGAAACTATTACGAAAAGTAATAACACTGTCGATATGATAATCCAGACGATAAGTGCTGTTATGATGTATTTTTCCATGATCTTTTCCTCCACTTTTTTACATAATATGAAGAAAAATTCTCATGATTCTGGCACCTATCTTATCCGCGGAAACCCTTCCCTTTATTTTGGAACATTAGAGATCATTCTGCCAGATATACAAGACGGAAATTAGTGCCTCTTGGTACTCCGCGGAGCCCCATCCTCTATTCCCAGTATTCGCAGAGTCGGCCGTCTATTTTTCCTGATCTTCTCTTCCAGCTCAAACTCATTCTCCACGATATACCTTATCTGTTTTGCATTAACTTTCTTAACCGCCCGGACCCGATACTCCCATTCTGGATCAACAGGATTTTTGATCTCCATGGGACGGTAAGCTTCCATCGGTTCCCAATACTTCTTAGCGATCACTGTATGGGTGGTAAACTTATTCTTATTCTTGTCATACAGGTCACACAGTACAAGAAACTTTTCTCCATGGAAACCGGAATCCCGCTGTTTCTCAATATCCTCATGTGCAGTCAGCCAGGTCAGGTATCTGTTATAATCCGGATCAGTGTCATACTTTGGTTTTATTTTCCGCGGAAACAACTCCACAACGATCCAGTTAAACGCAATATTCCCAGAGCCTCTTTTGTAATAAGTATTTATTGATACAACATCTACCCACATGTTTTTTGTATCCAATGACTTTACGATATTTTTGACTATATATACTGCCGCGGATTCCCCGCTGTCGATATAATCAAGGTAATCCTTATCCTGTCTCCAGTCCAATGATCTCATCCTTTCTTTACTTTCATCAAGTATCCCGAAAACAAAGAATCCCGCATTCCTTAAACCAATAATGCCCGCTCCGAATACAGTTTCCGACCAGTGTCATATCAGAATATGCCACATTTCTTCCACCGCTTTGCATTTTTCTATTTTACAATATCAAAATATCCAATAATTCCAATATAGCCATCTTTTTTTAATGGAGTCCATAAGGTATGCAGTTTCAGATTATACATTTGTCTTTTGTTTCTAAACCTTGCTTTTATCTGTAATGAAATCTCTTTATTCTTTATTGAGGTCTGCTCCAACAAATCTACGATATTTTGAATATCCTTTTCGCTCACTTCTAACACTTTGAATACATCAAATCCCGGATCATCTCTCTGGTATATTATCTTCTGTTTTTCATTTATTATAGTTAATTTCCCCGAACTTGCATTATAATCAATCGAATTCATGCCACTGTTCGATTTGAAGAAATCGATCTTTTCCTGCATGACCTTGATAAGATTTTGTGAATAAATCTGGTTCGGTAAGGATTTATCACTAAGTATTTCATTCGAAAGTCTCCGTGCTTCATGATAATATTTATTAACATCCATCCCTTTACCAAGCATTTTTGAAAACTGACGACTCAGTTCTTTCAGACACCTAAGGAGGATTGGATTAAACTGACCGCATTGCCCATCCAGAATCATTTGAATCGCTGTATCATGATCAAATGCTTTCTTATAACATCTTTCACTTGTAAGTGCGTCATAAACATCGACAATTGATACCACCTGTGCAGAGATTGGTATTTCTTCACCTGTCAATCCATCCGGATAGCCCTTTCCATCCCATCTTTCATGGTGCCATCTGCAGATTTCCCATGCGGTATGTACCAGTGGATGATCTTGTGGAAAGTCCATGTCCTTAATTATATCCGCGCCAAGTTCACTATGGGTTTTCATAATCTTAAATTCTTCAACGGTAAGTCTGCCTGGTTTATTCAATATTTCTTCCGGAATACGAATCTTACCAATATCATGAAGGGAAGAAGCAGTTGTAATCAAAGCAATATCTGCCTCTGTCAAAGGATAAGCATCTGTTAATTTTACCAGTTGTCTCAGCATCATCTCCGTTGCTGTTTTAATATGCAGGATGTGTTCTCTGCTCTCACTGTTACGGGATCCCAATATATTACTCATAATTCGGATCATGATATCATTATTTTCTTCTTTTTCGTAAACCTGATCATAAACCACATTTATCAGATGCTTTTGGTTCATATAGAGGCCCAAGGTATTCTGAACTCTTTTCTTTACAATCACAGAATCAAACGGTCGTGTGATATAATCTGTGATTCCCAGCTCATATGCCTTACGCATAGTATCAACAGCATCTTCAGAAGATACCATGATTACAGGAATTTCAGCAATACACTGGCTTCTTTTCATTATTTTCAAGACTTCAAAACCATTCATCTGTGGCATATTGAGGTCCAAAAGCATCAGATCAATTTCAATATTTTCTCCTATCATCTGGATTGCCTGATTACCATTTTCAGCTTCCAGATAATTATAAGTTTCTCCGAGAATCTCCTTCAATATGTCCCTGTTTAATTTTGAATCATCTACAATCAGTATTTTTTGTCTTTTATCCATATTTTTTATTACCTTTATCCTTGTGGATTTTATGATGTTCCAAACACCTGGTCAAAGACAGCAAGTATTGTTTTTATATCAATTGGGATAGATTTCGCATCCTCTCGATCCATTTTTCTGATTCTGCGGGTAGCTTCCAGCCCTCCCATTTTGGGCATCATCAGATTCATCAAGATTACATCAAAGTATCCGGGTTCTGAATTCTCAAAGATTTCTACAGCTTCCCGTCCATTCCATGCCTTTGTCACTATCATTTTTTCTTCTTACAGCAGAAACTCAGCAATTTCCATATTCAGCTCATTGTCTTCCACCAGCAGAACCTGAATTCCCTCTACTGAACAGTTCTGATACATATGAAATTTCTTTTTCTGTTCCTCTGCAGAGATTTCAAAAGAAATATGGAGAATAAATTTGGTTCCTTTTCCCTGTATGCTCTCAAAGAAAAGTGTTCCTCCCCGCAGTTCTATCAGTTTTCTGGAAATGGCAAGTCCCAGACCGGTACCTGCATATTTTGTTCTGGCTAACTGTCCTTCCTGGGCAAAAGGCTCAAATGCCCTTTTCTGAAATTCCTCACTCATACTGATCCCGGTATCTGTACAGGTCAGTTCATATTCCGCAGTGGTATCCGTATAGGATACCTCACGACAGGTAACTGTCACAGAACCGCCATCATGATTATATTTTACTGCATTACTGCCGATATTCATCAATATCTGCTGGTGTTCAGCACCGGAGAAACTACAGGTTTTTCATCTCTGTCCAACAACGGAGTCATTCCTCCCGTATATCCTGATGCATGAAACACATAGTTTACTCCCGTTTCCCTGTCCACCCAGATTTCCATTACATTCATGGTTCCTTGTGAATAGACTTTTTCGAATCTGTCATTTTTCCCATTCAAACACCCTCCAGCTTTAAATATTAGTTCTTCTCGTGATTCAATATCCAGGCAAATGCTTTTGCTGTTCTCATATCCGGTTCCCGGTAATGATTACCCGAATTCCATTCCAATGTACAATCTACGCCACATTCTTTAAGCCAATCATACCCGCTCCGGATGCAGTTTCCGACCTGAGCCATAACCGGATTTCTCGTCTTTTCCTCTCTGTCACCCAGACTCAGATAAACAGTTTTGCTCTTAATCTCATGTTCCCTCATATAATCAATAAATCCAGGAAACCAGACAGACGGAGATACAGCAGCGATTCCTGTAAAAATATCCGTTTGGTATGCTGCCCATAAGGAAAACAGTCCTGCCAAAGAATATCCGCCAATATAGTATTTCTTCTTATCTGAACAAAGCGTCAGTATTTTCTCCAGCGTTTTAACTGCGCCTCCACCAAAATCGTCATCCTTAAATACAGCCTGAGCCTTCCACGGCGAAAGATCATCGTTCCAGTCATCAATTTCCACTGCGATATATTTGAAATCCGCGGAAGTTAACCTATGTATTTCCCTCACCTCGTTTTCTATCCATGGAAGTTCGTGTTTCCCGACAGGCTGGATCAGAACAGTATCCGATTTTCCAAATTCATGCGTTTTCATCCGCGCCTCCATCATACGTTAATTGATATTTGTAGTATAGCATTTTACAATACTACAATCAATGCATGAAACCTGAAGGTTTTTCAATCCTTTTATCCATGAATACACCTACAAAAGCTTTTTTCGTCGGTATTCTCTATTCCTCAAAAGTACACAGAAACAGACCATCATTCATATTTCTCATTATGAGAAAGAAATGTCAAAAATACAGAAACAAATATTATATCGATTACTCAGGAATTCTAGAGCTTATCCAACTTGCAAAAAACATGTTGACATTTTCTAAAAATAGTATATAATCAAAAACAATCAAAGACAAGGACGTCACGTGGGTTATCCCATGTGGCGTTTTTTTATGCAACAGATAATCATTCTGATCATATCTGTCTCTGATAAAAAATATATCACAGGAGGAATTATTATGGGAAGTATTGGAAGTATCAACAAACCGAGCAAGGGATTTTTGGTAGCAGCAATTCAGATGCCTGTACCAATCATTAATTCACGTGCAGATATCGACAAACAAGTAAAAGAAATTGTTCGTACTTTACATGCAACAAAAGCAGGTTATCCTGGAGCGGAACTGATCATATTTCCAGAATATAGTACCCAGGGGCTGAACACTTCAAAATGGCTGACGGAAGAATTTTTGTGTGATATTCCCGGAGCTGAAACTGAAGCTTTTGCAAAGGCTTGTAAAGAAGAAAAGGTCTTTGGTGTATTTTCTATTATGGAACGTAATCCAGATCCGACAAAAAATCCATATAACACAGCAATCATTATAAATCCGGACGGTGAGATTTGTCTGAAATATAGAAAACTCTTCCCATGGAATCCTGTTGAACCGTGGTATCCCGGTGATCTGGGAATGCCTGTATGTGAGGGACCTGGAGGTTCCAAACTTGCAGTATGTATCTGTCACGATGGAATGATTCCGGAACTTGCAAGGGAAGCTGCCTATAAGGGATGCAACGTATATATCCGTATTTCCGGTTATAGCACACAGGTTAATGATCAGTGGATCCTTACCAACCGCTCCAATGCATGGCAGAACCTTATGTATACTGTTTCAGTTAATCTTGCAGGTTATGACGGAGTTTTCTATTACTTTGGCGAAGGACAGATTACAAACTACGACGGAACTGTTCTTGTCCAGGGACAGCGAAATCCGTATGAAATCGTTACTGGTGAAATTCATCCAGAACTTGCAGATCAGGCCAGAAAGGAATGGGGCCTTGAAAATAATATTTATAATCTCGGTCATCGTGGTTATGTTGCAAAGCCAGGCGGAGAATCTGACAGTGGCCTGACCTATATTAAAGACCTTGCTGAAGGAAAGTATCATCTTCCATGGGAAGACGATATGGATATCAAAGACGGAACAATTTATGGATATCCTACAACAGGCGGACGTTTTGGTACTGAACCTTCACCTGATCCCTACGGAATCCATGAATATAAAGGAATTGATTATCATACAAAAAAATAAGCTTACAAAACTCTTATAATCATATTAAGGTCTGCCGTTTACACCTTTCCGTGCAAACGGCAGACTTCTATACCTACAACATGTTTTTACGGTACATCCTGTTCCTCAAAAAGTGAATTCGAATTCACTTTTTTACTCTCTTCTTACTTGACACAAGAAATAATCCCACTGACATGACACGCAATATCTACAAGTTTTGTCAGCAGGATTATGGTTTTTACTTTGCGGAGAATACTCCACTTATCAACCATGCCCATTTGACATATTCGATCCAACAATAATATAACATCAATAAGCAGACCGCAGCTGAATCTTAACTGATCTTGTTGTTTTTCAGATCCGAATATCAGTCCTGTAGCCCATCCGCAGACAAACCCCCCCTTCCATCACCTTACCAGTCAGCTTTCCTGTATTATTTTATCAGTCTTTTTCGCTACGGACATTTCAATGCCAAAACTTCCAATTAAAGCCATCAGCTTAACGTAACGTATCACTTCGCTTAATAAAATTGGTACAAGCATTAGTTTCTGTTTCCGGATACAGAATACCACTCTCTCTTCCAAGTTTAAAACAACGCATCATCCAAATCATGTTTCGTGCAAGATTCCGCATAGTCTGCATACCTTCTTCATCCTGAGACGCTTCCTCTCCATAAAGTCCATGCACCATGTTCCAATAGGTAGAACCGGCGACTGGCATCTGCGCAATCCCAAAATATTTATTGATTCCATCAAGCGCTGCTGTGGTTCCTCCTCTTCTTGCTACTGCAACAGCAGCACCCGGTTTAAATTTGAAAGCGTCATAACCTCCAGCACTGTAAAAGGCTCTGTCCAGGAAATCATAAAGGCGTCCACTTGGATGTGCAAAATATACTGGTGTTGCAAATACAAAGCCATCTGCTGTTTTAGCCTTTTCAACAAATTCATTCACGCCATCATCTTTAATCACACACTTTCCTGTTTTTTGACAGACATTACATTGAAGACAATCTGCTATCGGCTTTCCTCCAAGCTGAACAACCTCTGTTTCTACTTCTTCTGAATAAAATACCTTTATCATCTCTTCCAAAGCTGTCATTGTTGTTCCATGCAGATGACTGCTTCCGTTAACAAGCATTACTTTCATTTAATTCAATCTCCGTTGATTTTTCTATCAATTTTGGCAAAGCACCACGTCCATAGGATATAATCTACCGCATGGACATAAGCGCACGTCTTGCTGTTTTTTTTTGATACAGTTCCAGATTTTTTACGCTTATCTTTTTACTCATTTTCTTCCAAATCTTCCCATGGTTTCAGCCCCATTTCTTCCCAGGTGACACCATACGGTGCACCTCCGGAGGTATAACCAGCAATAAAGAAAAATCGGTCATCCTGCAAGATTTCTTCTTTGGTCAGATTATCTCTTGCTTCTTTTTTCCGTTTTGCTCGCTTCTGCTGCTTCTTTTGTTTCGCAACAGCTGTTTTTTCTTCAGGAGCTTTCCTTTGTTTTTTGGTATTTAATGTTTCTATTGTAATCCCATCCTTAATATCTTTCAATATACGAGATTCATATCCTAAGACACGTTTTTCAACAACTTTATAAAACTCTTCGTATTCTGTTTTAGGAGCAAGGGCTTGAACTGTTGCAAACAGTCTTTTGCAGATATCATTCATTTCAGAAACATCCGGCATCCGATGGTTTTCAAGATAGAACGCCAAATACATACTGTATGTTTTATCGGCTATTGCACTTTTTTGTTTTTATTTTAAATCCTTATAGCTTCTGTTGTTCTTTTGCATATATATCCTCATTCAGTATTCTTTTTCGATTTCTTCTGTTATCCCATACGTATTTTTAAAGTCATCTAAATCCTTGGGAGACTTGATCAGCATGATTTCTTCCAGTTTTCCAGTCTGTATATCTTTGAATCCTGCCACCTGCTCACCAGTACAAATACTTGCACGGATTACTGGTTTCATACATTCTCTATCATAAGATTTTTTAACGTTTTTCTTTTTGAACAATCCCATACTATCGCCTTCTTTCTGATGTGCCATATCTGTACCACCTTTACAGTTCTTATTCATCGTAATAATTGAATCCACCAAACAATCCTGGTCTGCTATATCCTTTTTTACTCATATCTTCATCCTCCTGACACTTTTATCCTTTGGTTTTATCTCAGAATAATACTCTTTTCTCTTTTTGAAATCGCATAACAGGCGACATTCGCTTATTTGCCTATGGACATTATACCATCAATTACTTGTTGTAAGTTTACAAATCAAGTATAATAAAATATATTATGAAATAACCGCGCAGCATGTGGTCTGGAAGACAGGTAATCCTCATGCCTAGCGATATACGAGGGAGGAATTCTCATGGGTAAACAATCCACCAGAGAAAACAAAACTATTTACCAGCTTTGCCGAGAAGCGGCAGGACTTACAAGAGCAGAGGCCAGCGAAAAAATGGATGCTGTCTCTGCTTCAAAAATTGAAAAATTTGAATATGAAACCCAAGAACCTACGCCTTATGATATCCTCCAGATGGCAGATGCCTATAAAAGACCAGATCTTTGCAATTATTACTGCTCTCACAAATGCGAAATAGGCCAGCGTTATGTTCCAGAAGTAGAAGTGACTAATTTGTCAAATATCATTTTGGAGACAATTGCCAGCTTAAATGAAATCAATCCTCTTACCGGCCGTCTGATTCAAATTGCACGTGACGGCAAGATCAGCGATGATGAAATGAAAGATTTTGCTTATATCAGTAAAAAACTTGATGAGATTTCTTTAGCCATAGACTCTTTGAATCTTTGGGTAGATAAGACAGCCGGGGAGCAGGGGCTCAATCTTGAACTTTTAAATGCCGAAAAAACAAAATTAAAATAATCCACACTGCACGAAAGGCAATGGTCTATTTTGGATTCATTGCCTTTACCTTACATACGTTGCAATTGATTGACTATACTTTCGGTCCTTCGAATTGCTTCTTCTACCTGTCTTTTTGCATTATTGATCCGGTCTTGGACCACCCAGTCCACAACAAATCCATCAAAAAAATAATCCGCAAAAGAAAGAAAATCTCCAGTATTGATATTCAGGTTACATGCCATATTTACATCGTTTAATTCTCTGCTGAAACTACGAAGATCGTACTTTGCCTGTTCCATATTTCGTTTCGCCTGATCCATTTTGGAATGTTTTAACAACGTGGTGAAAAAGCCACCGCCAAACATATCTACCAGACCCCAGTTCTTTGCACTGTTTAAATTTTCTTTTGCTGTACGAAGACTATTCAGTGCTCTTCGGCCAGCTTCAATAGCTTCTCTCTTTTCTTTCTCAATATCATATCCCATTCGTTTTCTCCTTCTGATCCATTATGAACGTGATGTTGCCAATGCTACAATGCCACCGACAATTAACAATGGAAAAGCAATATACATCAGTCCACCCAAAACCATACCTATCAATATCACCGGGAAGAAGATTACTGTGCAAAGTAATTTCATAATTCCCCAGGATGCTTTTAACCCAAAAGCAAATAATTTTCCTACAAACCAGATCATACAAATTGTAAACAATAATGATAACATTTTTTACCCCTCCTGAAACTCATTCTAATATATGCCTTTTTTTGATTCTTTTTCTGCTATATATTCAGATGTATTCTTTATTCCAAACTTATTACAGAATTCCGGATTTTTCTCCATTTTTTCTATAATTCGGATCAATCGAATTCTCTGTACTGCTTCCATCCGATCACCTCGCTATTCTGCTTTGCTGTTGATATTGTCAGTATAGCAGATTATTTTTTCACAATAAATATCCATTATGAAGAATTGAACCTTTATATTTCTCGAATTTCAAGAATTCTCTTTTTTGTGCTCCAGGGCGTTTTCTTTCAGCCTAATTCTTTTCAATGCTTTTCAGATATCTCCGCACCACTCCCAGGCCCAGTGCGGGCACACAGAATATCTCCCTATGTTTTCCACACTGTTCATATACTTCTTCCAGATCAAACCACTGAACTTCCTCTACTTCTTCTGTCTGAAGAACAAGTTCCGCTATATTCACAGGCTCCCGATAGATGTAGACAAAAGCAATTTCTTCATCCCGAAACATTTTTCCATGGAATTCCTTTGCGAAGGATATGGGGAAGGTTCCGGCAAAGTGTAGCTGTTCCGGTGTTGCGCTGATTCCCAGTTCTTCTTTCAGTTCCCGAAGTGCAGATTCCAGTGGTTCGTCTCCTGCCTGGATGTGTCCTGCCGAGGAAGTATCAAATTTTCCCGGAAAAGAATCCTTGTTTTGTGAGCGTTTCTGTAAAAGAATCTGCACTCTGCCTTCCTTTTTCCGAATAATCCATATGTGGGCTGTTCTATGGGGGATTCCTTCTGCATGGGCTTTTTCCCTTGATACAATCTGTCCAGCCGGATTACCTTTGCTGTCTATAACGTCAAATAATTCCATCTATTTTTCCTTCTTTAATTTATAAAAAATTCAAACAGTCTTGTCCCTGTCAGTTCTTTATTTTATTTTTCGATAAAGTGAATTCTGTCTGGATAAAACCGATCCTGCTGAGGTCTTGTTTCTGCCGGATAACCCAGTGCAAACATGGAAAAAACTTTTACATTTTCCGGAAGATCCAGAAGTCTGTGAACTTTTTCCATGTGTTCTTCTACCGGAGCAATGCCAAACCATACTCCACCCAGACCAAGAGTATCTGTTTCCAGCCAGATATTCTCTTGGGCAATAGACATGTCAATCTGTGCAAAAGATGGTGCAACAAGTCCTTCTGTATGATAGACCGGTACGATTACTGCAGGTGCCCCTGCTGCACAGCCGGTGTATGGTGTTACTTTGGATAATTTCTGGATTTTTTCTTTGTCTGTTACCACATAAAATTCCCATGGCTGCTGGTTACATGCACTTGGCGCCTGCATTCCCGCCTTCAGGATTTCCATGATTTTTTCTTTTTCTACTGGTTTATCTTCATATTTTCTTACACTGATTCTGTGAAAAATGCTGTTCATAGCTTTTCGTCTCCTTTACGAATTATTCAGATGATCCTATTATAGCATGTATATTTTATAAAGCCTCATATTTTTTCAGTTCTTCTGATATTTTACAGAAGAGCAGTCTCCTCTCCTGTAGAGTAATCGATCTGGCTGATAATCTCCCTGTTCTCCACCAGATAATTCATATATCTGCGAACGGTAATCCTGGAAAGATTTACTTTGCTGGCAATCTCATTGCTGCTGAGAAAAATTCATTTGTTTTCTTCCAGATAAGAACGAATCAGTTCCAGAGTTTGTTCCTGCATACCTTTTTCCAGAAGTGCTTTTGGCGAATAGGATGTACTCTGTACCAGCAGACAGTCAATTTCCGACTGATTCAGTTCTTTATCCTAAGTGGAAACAATTTTCATGTAATAAATTAACCAGTTTTGCTACTTCTTTATAATTTTTTTCCTGCTCCCATGCATCCAGAAGTCCCGACTGAAGCTTAATCCTCGTCTGCGCATCCAGTGCACTGAAAGGTTCATTCAACAAAAGCACTTCCGGATGTGCTGAACAAGCTCTGGCAATAGCCACTCCCTGTTTCATTCCGCCTGACAGTTCCTTGGGATACATTGTAACTATTATTTTATCATATCCGCGGAAAAAAGCTCCTCTTTTCCAAATACTTAGTTACCGAATAAAAGTTTCCGCGGAGAGAATCCAATTTCCTGTTTTCAGGATCAAAGAAAGTCTGCCAGCACAATACCAGCAGACTCCCAACTTTTATATATTTCATTTTTGACGATTTTCTCCAGCAATAAAAAGCATAAGAATATCCATGATTTTCTGACATCTCAACTATGAACATTTTTACTTATTATTTTAAATTTGATCTTATTTCTTCGATCAACTTCACTTTATCATCATATCTCTTTTTGAAAATGTCAGCTATTTCATAGATCCATTCCATGTCATCATATAGTTTACTTCCAATACTATATCTAAATTCCTTTTCAAGTTCTTCTTGGCTCATCAATCCATTTGCAATCAAAAGCGAAAAAAGAACATTTCTGGCCATATTATAATACAAAATAATTGATCCCGGATCCTCATTTGGCATTTGTCTCAAATATTTTGTAAGTGCATCATAAACCTTGCAGCCACGATTAATTGCAGAAATCTCCTCAATAATCTTATTCGGCTTGCCAAAATATCCCATTGCCTCTTGTATTCCCTCTATTGTATCTTTTTTCTTCCTCTTCGCACGAATCATATGTTCATCTAAGGATTCCTCAAAATCAGGATACGAAAACGGTCTATACTTGAAGTCATCTGCCATCTCTCCCTGTTTTACAAAACAATATACCTCTTTTTCATTGTCCTGACGACGGTACAGGGCTTTGGAAACAATAAACTCTTTATCATCCTCTGATATATCCAGAAAAAATTTTTCATCTACACCAAAATACTCTGATAACTGGCGTAATCTTTTCTGAGAAATAGTCTTTACACCGTTTTCCCATGCACTTACCTGTTGCCGGCTTACATCCAGAATGTCTGCTAACTCATTTAAAGACATATTGCACCTTGTTCTTATAAATTTTAATCCGTTCATGAAAACTACATCCTTTCTTATCACAAATTCATTGATAAGCGCGCTCAACACCATGAATTGTAGCTTTGGTTGACAGCAGGTGTCAATCTGTAACTTTTTAAATCTCTCAAATTCCTGAAATGTTCGTATCGTCTTTTTTTGCTATGATAAATGCAATACTATTAAGCAGCTCAAAATCATCTGCTTCAATCCACTCCACAGCATCTTCCGCGGATATTCCTGTCTTTACCAAACTTTTATAGTTACTTTTTTTATATTTCAGCTTGGTTCCATTCCTGTTGTCAATTTATCTGACACGCTCCTTCTCCGCGGAGAGGATTCCACTTGACATCTCCATACCAGCGGACTTCCAATCCTCCGTATAATTGAAAATCCGCCGACAAAACGCCGACAGCTTCTTTTATTTCCTTGACCGCAATGCAGATCTCTCACTGATAATCCGGACTGGATATATCCGCGGATAAATAAAGCCCTACATCCCTGCATACCCATATATTATGCCGAAAAAATCATACTATATCCGCGGAAAAATCTCTGTACCTGACGCTGTCAGAAAAATCCTTTACAGACTTCATTTCCTTATGATTATCCGGTACCTGACTTGTATCTTCCTAGTTTGCAAGCTTGTCTGCACAAAGCTATAATTTCTTTTCTCCGCGGAAAAAAGCTCCTCTTTTCCCAATATTTAGTTACCGGATAGAGGCTTCCGCGGAGAGAAACCGATTTACTGTTTCCAGGACATACAAGCAAGGATCCTCGGCCATTCAATGACCGAGTTGGTTGACTCCATTTGCAATTAAAAGCGAAAATAACATTTCCGGTCATATTACAAGTTGATCCCGGATCCTCATTTGGCATTTGTCTCAAATACCTTGCAAGTGCATCATCCAGTTATTTGATTTATGCTCATGTATCTGAGCAAGATAAGAGAGGATTTCATTATCCCACGTTCTCTCTGCCAGTTTGTGGTAGTTAAAGTCTCTCATAGGCTTTCCTTCTTTCTCCCAATTATATGGTGATTTTGGGAGAAAATTAATTCCCTCTGGGAGAAAATTCTCTTCCAAAAGACAATATCACTGTTATCAGTCTTCACTATCGGTTCTTCTAAGTCCAGCTAACCTTTGAGCAGTAACACAATATCCATTTTTAATGTCAGATATGTCGCAGTATCGTGCAGTCCGCCGGCAGAGCCGTAATTCATGTTTCATCTTCATCCTCTGGAATTAACTGTATCAACTTTCTTTCCTTCAATAACAATTCCTGCAGGTATTTATTCTCCCTATCTGTTTTATCAGCTTTGTTTTCCAGCAACTCTATTTCCTTATCGTATTCATCCAACAGCTTTTCATATTCATCTCTTTCCTCTTCAAAAACTCTTGTCTGTTTCAGGAAGAGGTCTGCCTGTTCTATCAGCTTATGCTCATATTCAGCAGAAGCTTCTTCATATCCTTCTTTTTTTCCGTCATACCTGCCGCTGTCATAGATCATCTTTCCGAGCGGATTGTCTTCCGTCAAGTCCTCTTTTATCATCCTTTTTACGCCACCGGAAATACTGCCTTCATCTACTATGTTTTTTACTGTATCGATGGTTCTTCCTATACCGGTACTTCTCCATAATCCACGCTTTAATCCCATGATATATCCTCCAATTCCAATCCAGAACCCTGGATCTTTTTGTTAAATCCGCCAAAAACAAATTCTTCCTTTATCCGGCGGATATATTCCGTATCGTTTATCAGCCTTTGTACTGTCACGATCAAACCTCCGATATCAAGCTGTCTGATGGCATCTTCATTCCCAGCGTACATATTGCTGCCAACCCATATAACATTGCTCCCGGTTGCGATCATATTAGAATACAAGACAATCTTCCTTGTCCTGGCACTATACAGATTGCGGGAGACATTCATGGATGGATCATACATCAGCATATGCAGAGTACTGATCAGAAGATTTATCAAATCAGCCAGTTTTGCGGACGTTCCAACCTTGAATATGTCTCCTGAACTGATATAACCTGTCAGCTTCTCTACCTGTGTATTGGAAAGGATAAGATTAGCACCCGGGATCTGTATCCCGCATGGGGTGTAGAAATCCGTTCCAATATGGATAAGCTGCTTGATCAGAGATACAATAAATGCACCCGGCTGATCTTTTGTCCTTTCAGCAGCCTGCTGCAGCATTACTGCCGTTGATCCATACGTAGCGATCCTTGGATCTTTAAAGTCGGAAGTATACACTACATGATTGGTTGTCAGCACAGGAATACCGGAGAGAAAGGCAGGCGTTTTAACACAGGTGATCGTATTTGTCATAATATTCCCCGTGCCAAAGATCAACCCCAGGATCGGATCGTGCCCTAAGGTTGCAAATCTGTGATTCGCTCCCTTGAACAGGAAAAGCTTTTCATCAGGGATCATATTTGATATGTCAAAATCCCAGGTCCTGCATTTTTTCAATAGTCCTGCCAGTGCCCCATCCGTCAATCCGGCCGTAGCATCATAAGGAACTCCGGCTTTCGTGATGATATGTTCCATAGAAGCATAGTACGGCCTTTCATGTACAGGACCGCCTGTATTAAATCTCTTCAACAGTTTTTCCTGGAATTCGTGCAGCTTTGTCTCATTCCGATTTTGTGATCCGGCTGCTTCCGTCTTTGTCAGCTCATTTACAATGACAATCCTTGCCAATTGTAATCCCACAGCCGCAAACAGAAACTTTATATCATTCCCCTTTAAGCCTGACTGTGACTCAAATTCTGCATCTAAATCTTCTAATATCTGATGGGAATTATGGGCGACCTCTGCAACCCTTATGCTTTCATCGGCTATCGAATGCATATTATGTAAAGCAACATCTGTACTTCTTTTTAACTTTTTTCTTTTTTCCCTTAATTCCTCTAAAATAAGAACCATCATCATTTCATAAAATGTGTGATGGTTCTTATTTTTTATCTTATAGCAATTCCATAAAATAATGCAATCAAGACAGTTCAGCAGAATGCGAAGGACAAGGAAGATACCTGCAGGCGTGCTGACGCACGGCAAAGATATCTGACACAGCACTTCACGCTCTGATGGACTGGATTGTTTGCAGTAATTTATAGAATTGCTATAGTTTCCTTCTATAGCCCTCTTCGTAAATTATGTATATAAGAGGATTACTATACAGAATTTCGTCGCAAACTGCCATAAATACTACTATGAATATAGGTTATATATCATAAACACTGCGCACTTTCAGTCCATCCGGCTTTCCATCGAGTATCTTCACTCTGTATTCTCCTGCATTCATGTCAAAATAATTATCTTCAAGAATCAGGTCATCATTCTCATTCCGGATTTCCACACTCTTTGCATATGCTTCTGCCTTAACAACTATCTCATCTCCGTCTACGCGCACAGCCAGTCCGGGATTCAGATAGTGGAAGTATTTCGGATAGGAAAAAATCACAGTTCCCTGAGAAATAATCTGACCATTTTCCCATGCCTCATAACTTACATATTCATTAAAACAGTCAATCTGGGGAAGTTCGACCTTATCCATCCATACAGCAGACAATACCGGTACTTCCAGCCACTGTTCTTCCTCCCTCAGAATTGTGGCATCTGTCTTTCGCACTGCCCATTTCACCAGAACCCTGTGAGCATCCAGCGTTTCATTGGTCACATTCAGACGGATGGATTTTTCAAATTCAAAATGCTGACGGTTCATATCCGCTTCCACTGTCATCCAGCTCTGTTCTTCACAGGAAAGCATTACAGGCGCAAAGAATCTCTTCGCATAATAATGAAGCGCTTTCCAGCGTCCGTAATAATCAATGGATGACCAGGAAATAACCGGCCAACAGTCATTTAACTGCCAGTAGATTGCACCCATACAACGTCCCCGGTTTCTGCGGTAATGCTCGACTCCATATCGGATTCCATCTGCCTGGAGAAGCTGAGATGCATAAACAAAATCGCTGAAGTTCTCAGGATAACGGTATGCTGCCTGCATGTATTTGGCAATTTTTCCATTTCCTCCGTAATTTCTCTGATGTTTCTCCATCACATAAGAAAATGGATTCAATTCTTTCGGATCATCTGTTACTGTTTCAAGCGTTTTTACAGACGGGAATGACTGAAAACCAAACTCAGATGCATATCTGAAGAAATATTTACGATATTCTGAAAATGGCTTATTGCCATGCCATACTTCCCAGTAATGCACATCTCCACGGTTCGGATCATTGGGTTCATCAAAGGAACCGCCTGATGACGGGCTTGCAGGCCAGTAGAAGGTATCCGGGTCGTATTCGCTGAGAACTTCCGGAATAATGCGCTCATACATAAACAGATAATCTCTCATTTCTGTCGGCTTTGTCACCCAGGTGCCCTGCTTTACAAACATTTCCATCTCATTGTTTCCGCACCACAGGGCAAGGGATGCATGATGACGGAGACGTTTGATATTATCAATAAATTCCTGACGGATATTTGCCTCAAACTCCGGTGTCAATTCATAGACAGAGCATGCAAACATAAAGTCCTGCCATACCATCAGCCCCAGTTCATCACAGAGATCAAAGAACCAGTCCTCAGGATAATAGCCGCCGCCCCAGACACGTACTGTATTAAAGTTCGCTCTCTTGCACTGAAGAAGTAATTCTCTGGTACGTTCTCTGGATGTTCTCTGCAGAAGATTGTCCTCAGGGATATAGTCAGCGCCCATGGCAAAGACCTGATAACCGTTTACTTCATGAGCAAAGCTCTCGCCCCACTGGTCTTTCTCTCTATGCATGGTCAGCGCACGGAGACCGATTTTTCTGCACCAGGTGTCTACAATCTTATTTCCGGCTTTCAGGTCTACCTGCACCTGATATAACGGCTGTTCTCCCAGTCCATTTGGCCACCAGAGCTGCGGATTTTCAATCTCCATTTCATCCGGACAGTCATCCCATATGGTTTTTGTTCCATTCGGTGCAGTTACAGTCACCTGATATTCCAGTGCCTGTGCACCTTCATACCCATCTGCTTCGCTCTCTTCCTCATCAACAGTCTCCACATCTACTTCCGGAACCAGCAGGACTTTGCCATCCTTATGTACCTGACGGATATACACGCTGTCCAGTCTGGCAGTTTCAATTCCCAGAAGTGTTACAGGACGGAAGATACCTCCATCCGGCAGACATGCACCCCAGTCCCAGCCACACATATAGTGAGCTTTGCGCAGATGCATAAATCCCTCAATTGTGTCTTCATTTCCCCTGTTTTTATATTTCTTAAATGCCTCTGCCATGAACTTCAACGGAGAGCGAATGATAACGCGTAAGGTATTTTTGCCGTTTTCAAGCAGCTCTCCTACCGGGAATTCCCAGATTCTGTGCATGTTATCAACTTTTCCAAGACAACATCCATTCAGATAGATGTCCGCAATCGTATCAATCCCGTCAAATCTCAGGATCACTTCCTGACAATCTTTAAACTGCGCTTCTTCATAATTAAATACCGTTCTGTATTCGTAATCCTCCTCCATCAGTGCTTTCGCCTGATATTCATTATCCCCAAAGAACGGATCCGGCATCTTTCCGGTCTTAAGAAGTGCCGCATAAATATCCCCCGGAATCTGTGCCGGAATCCAGTCCAGTTGTCTGATATTGCACAACTGCCAGTTTTCATGAAGCTGTAATTTTATCATTTGTTTTATCCCTCTTTGATTATTTTTTACATATGTTTGCATTCAACTATATATATAGTATCATACTGCCCTTTTCTAAATCAACTCTGCAAAAGAAATCATTACTGTTCAAAGGTATGTATGTTACTGTTCACTCTGTTCCTAGTAATACGTTTTGTAATCACATAAAAGTCAGTTACAGGCAGTTTTCCCTTTTCACCCGGAAGGCTCCTGATTGCTGCAGTTGCCTCATAA
>OBVX01000096.1_pt1 | contig 88493 bp, 83 predicted proteins | sample 1495161 | NCBI WGS metagenome assembly OBVX01 (sample SAMEA2580023, study PRJEB22360) | human gut metagenome | reverse complement strand
ATTGCATCCGAAGTAGTTGTTCACCGCATTACTCAGGTAGGTCGTATTCGTGCCGGATACTATACAGTAATACTAATTGTTTGAACACCAGTTATATGTGTGACAACTTTAATGATGCAAGGGCCGTTTCAGGTCCTTTTTTATTTATAATTGACAATAATATCCGGTAAACTATCTACTGCTTTTTGTTTGAGTTCATCTATGATATGAACATATTTTTCAGTGTGCCGGGTAGTAGAATGTCCTGCAAGGCTGGCGGCGGTCTTGATATTAGCTCCATTTGCCATAATGTTGGTGATAAATGAGTGCCGGGCACAGTGGAAGGTGATGTGCTTGTGTATATTAGCCCTTTTGACCCATTTGTTTAAAATTCTTAGTGTGTAAGAATAGGAGGGGAGCCCGAATACCAACTCCTCGTTAATGCCTTTATGTCTTTGCAGGAGCTTGATGGCAGTGTGGTTTAAGTTTAGATGCAAGATTGCGTTTTTGGAGTGTGACTGTACTTTCTGTTGTAGAATAGTAAGGCGGTTTGATGAGAAATCTATGTCTTTATATTGCAGTTGGTGCACATCACACCAGCGCAGCCCGCAATAGCAAGAGAACAAGAATGCCCTTTTTACTTCGTTGTTGGGGCATGGAGTGATAGCAAGTTTCTGAATCTCTTTTAAGCTGAGGATTGCTTTGGTTACCTCATCAAACTGCATCAGGCGGATACCATCTGTAGGGTTAGAGGTCATTAACTTTTTTTCTATACATTTATTGATGCACATTTTGAATTTCTTGAAATATCCGATGGGAGTGTTACCTCGGAGATGATCCCTGAGATACTCAAGAAAATTTATACAAAAATCTTTTGTGAGAAGGGTTATAGGTAAGCTTTTCTTTCTTGTAAACAGTCGCAGATGGGTGATACATGCCCTGACCATTTTCTTGTCTTTTTTGTGATAGGTATCCAGGTATTGTCCTATCAGAATATAGAAATCGGGAACATTGCTTTTATCTGTTGGAAGTATATCATCGAATGTATTTTCTATATCGTTCAGATGATATTCAACAGATAAGAATTCTAGTTCCTTCTTTGCTTTTATCTGCCTGGCAATTAGTACCTTGTTTCTGTTTTCCGCTCTTCGCTCTGCACTGGTAGGAGCGTCCAGGATGATGCCCAAATACTCTTTGCGGCGTTTCCCGTTATAACTGTAATTCAAATAAAGCGAAACTCTTCCTTTGTTCAATTGTTTCTTTCCTAATGTAATTCCCATAATGAATAATAATTAATACAATAATAATGTTGAAAAGAAGGACCAGAGAGGGACTGAAAATGAATTCCTCCATCTTTCTTTCTATAATAATAATATCTTTTGTACCTTTGTGTCATAAACAAAAAAATGGAAGAAAATTTTGATATACGCGAGCAACAGCTCACAACTAAAGAACGCGATTTTGAGAATGCCTTACGTCCGCTGAATTTTGAAGATTTCAGCGGGCAGGATAAGGTAGTGGATAATCTGCGCATCTTTGTCAAGGCGGCGCGTCTGCGGGCCGAGGCGTTAGACCATGTTCTTTTGCACGGACCTCCCGGCTTGGGCAAGACGACCTTAAGTAATATCATTGCCAATGAACTGGGAGTAGGTTTTAAAGTGACCTCAGGACCGGTGCTGGATAAACCGGGTGATTTGGCGGGAGTACTGACCAGCCTGGAACCCAATGATGTGCTTTTTATTGATGAAATACATCGGTTGAGCCCTGTGGTAGAAGAATATCTGTATTCTGCCATGGAGGATTATCGTATCGATATAATGATAGACAAGGGACCTTCGGCGCGTAGTATCCAGTTGGAGTTGAGCCCGTTTACTTTGGTTGGAGCCACTACCCGGAGTGGGTTGCTGACTGCGCCTTTGCGTGCCCGTTTTGGAATTAATCTTCATTTGGAGTATTATGACGATGATGTATTGACAAGCATTATCCGTCGTTCAGCTACTATATTGAATGTGCCTTGTGACGTGAAAGCGGCGGGTGAGATTGCTTCGCGCAGCCGTGGAACGCCCCGTATTGCAAATGCGCTGTTGAGGCGCGTCCGTGATTTTGCCCAGGTGAAAGGTTCCGGAAGGATTGATGTGGAAATTGCCCGGTTTGCTTTAGAAGCCTTGAACATTGACAGGTATGGACTGGATGAGATAGATAACAAGATTTTATGTACTATTATAGATAAGTTTAAGGGAGGCCCTGTGGGGCTGACTACTATTGCAACCGCTTTGGGTGAAGACGCCGGAACAATAGAGGAGGTTTATGAACCTTTTTTGATTAAAGAAGGTTTCTTAAAACGTACTCCGCGTGGACGTGAGGTCACGGAACTGGCCTATATGCACCTGGGACGGAGCATTTATAATAGTCAGAAGACATTATTTGATGATTAAAAGATGGCAGGATTAAAAGCATTAGCCAAGGAAACAGCCATATATGGGATGAGTAGTATCATCGGGCGGTTCCTGAATTATTTGTTAGTACCGATATATACCAACGCTTTGCCTGTGGAATCGGGGGGCTATGGTATCATTACCAATATGTATGCTATAACTGCCTTGCTGATGGTGCTTTTAACATATGGTATGGAAACCGGATTTTTCCGGTTTGCCAATAAGGGGGTGGATGATCCGATGCGCGTCTATTCCACTACTTTGCTTTCGGTAGGGGCGACTGCGCTCTTGTTTTTAATCGTTTGTCTTTCTTTTCTGCATCCCATAGCAGGTTTCTTGGGATATGGAGAGCATCCGTGGTATATGGGGATGATGCTGATTGTAGTCGCAATGGACGCTTTCCAAGCTATTCCTTTTGCTTATTTGCGATATAAGAAACGCCCTGTTAAGTTCGCTGCATTGAAATTGTTGTTCATTTTTGCCAGCATTGCCTTGAATATCGCTTATTTTGTAGGTATGAAAGGAGAGAATGTCGGAGTGGCTTTTGCTATAAATCTGGCTTGTACTTCTTTGGTGATGCTGTGTATGTGGAAAGAATTGGTGGGCTTCAGGTATGTGCTGGACAGGGAGTTGTTGCGGCGTATGCTGCATTATTCTTTCCCGATATTGATTCTGGGTATTGCCGGAATCTTAAATCAGGTAGCCGATAAAATTATTTTTCCGTTTGTTTATCCTGATAAGGCGGAGGCGACCATCCAGTTGGGTATTTATGGGGCTGCCAGTAAAATAGCTATGATAATGGCCATGCTGACACAGGCTTTCCGGTTTGCATACGAGCCGTTTGTTTTTAGTAAGAGTAAAGAAAAGGATAGTCGGGAAATGTATGCCAAAGCGATGAAGTTTTTCATTATCTTCACTTTGCTGGCCTTTTTGGCTGTTATGTTTTACCTTGATATATTGCGTTATATTTTAGGACGTGATTATTGGGTAGGGCTTAAAGTTGTACCTATTGTCATGGCTGCCGAAATGTTTATGGGTATTTATTTCAATCTTTCTTTTTGGTATAAGCTGATTGATGAAACAAAATGGGGAGCTTATTTTTCATTGGTGGGATGCAGTATCATTATCCTGATAAATATTTTCCTTATTCCGGTATTTGGCTATATGGCGTGTGCGTGGGCAGGTTTTGCCGGATATGGAGTAGCTATGCTTCTCTCTTATTTTGTAGGGCAGAAAAAATATCCTATTAATTATGATTTGAAAGCGATAGGTAACTATGTGGCGTTAGCGCTGGTACTTTACATTGTTTCAGTTTATCTTCCTATTCAAAATATATTCTTGTTGTTGGGTGTTCGTACATTACTGTTGTTATTGTTTGTGGCATATATTGTGAAAACGGACTTCCCCTTGCAGCAGATACCTGTTATAAACCGATACATAAAGAAATAGCTATGAGTGACCTGAAGAATGATTTGAAGAATGTGCCTTATATAAAGCAGTTCTTTGGTGAATATCTTGATTTGCGCAAGGATAAGGATAATGAAGCCTTGATTGTAGAAAGTATTCGTAACGGTGTTGAGTTCAAAGGAACTAATTTGTGGATTCTTATATTCGCAATTTTTATTGCTTCATTGGGCTTGAATGTGAATTCTACGGCAGTGATTATCGGTGCTATGTTGATATCTCCGCTGATGGGGCCGATTATGGGAGTGGGGCTGGCTATCGGACAGAATGATTTTGAACTGTTGAAACGTTCTCTGAAAAGTTATTTGGTGGCGACTGTATTTAGTGTGATTACATCCACGATTTATTTTTCGCTGACTCCGTTGGATGAAGTGCAATCGGAGTTGCTGGCACGTACTTCTCCTACTATATATGATGTGCTTATAGCTTTATGCGGTGGCTTGGCCGGTATTATCGCCTTGTCTACAAAGGAGAAGGGGAATGTTATTCCGGGGGTAGCTATTGCTACGGCTTTGATGCCGCCTTTGTGTACTGCCGGATTCGGGCTTGCTACCGGAAATTTACTTTATTTTTTAGGTGCGTTCTATTTGTATTTTATCAATTCAGTATTTATCAGTCTGGCTACTTTTATCGGGGTGCGTGTCATGCATTTCCAACGTAAGGAGTTTGTGGATAAGGAGCGTGAGAAATTGGTAAAGAAATATATTATTTTTATTACTTTGGCTACGATGTGTCCTGCTGTTTATCTGACTTATGGCATTGTAAAAAGTACTATTTATGAAGCTTCTGCCAACAACTTTATCAACGAGGAGCTGAATTTTAATAATACCCAAGTAATAGACCGGAAGATTTCTTTCGAGAAGAAGGAAATACGTGTTGTGCTAATAGGCAATGAGGTTTCGGAAACAGAAATAGCAACCGCAAGGGATAACTTGAAACTTTTTAATCTGGCAGGAACCAAACTGGTTGTTCTTCAAGGAATGAATAATGATGCGATGGATATTGGCAGTATAAAGGCGCAAGTGATGGAGGACTTTTATAAGAATAGTGAGAAACGTTTGCTGGAGCAGCAGGAAAAGATTAAGTCTTTGGAAAACGAACTTAATGTATATGCCGCATACAATACCGTAGATAAAAAGATAATTCCCGAACTTAAAGTACTTTATCCTGCAGCAGAAGCTATAGCCATGGCGAAGACTGTGGAATTGCAGGTAGACTCAACCCAAACGGACACATTGACAATAGTCTTGATGAAATTCAGTAAAAAACCTGTAGGAAAAGAACAGGAAAAGATTTCCGAATGGTTGAAGGCACGTGTCGGGGCGAAAAAACTTAAATTAATTGTAGAGTAAAACCATGAAAAAACTACTATTGCTGCTGTCTTTCCTGCCTTTATGTATATGGGGTAATGAGGGAATGTGGCTTCCTTGTTGCCTTAGCAAACAAACTCAACAAGTGATGAAAGAAATGGGATTGGAACTTTCATCTGAACAATTGTATAATCCCGGAGGAAAAGCATTGGCTAATGCTGTTGTTAGTTTTGGAGGTTTTTGCTCGGGGGTTGTTGTATCTCCGGATGGCTTGGTTTTTACTAACCACCATTGTGGGTATGATGCCATTCAGCAGCATAGTTCTGTGGAGCATGATTATTTGCGAGATGGTTTTGTAGCCGACTCCTTAAGTAAGGAGCTTCCTAATCCGGATTTATTTGTCAGTTTCCTGATACGCACAGAGGATGTGACGGAGCGTGTGTTGCAAGCTATTCCAGTCGGGACAAAGGAAAATGACCGTGCGCTGATTGTGGATTCTATTTCCACATTGCTTGCTCAGGAAGCTGTGGCGAATGATACGTTGCTGCGTGCTGAGATAACTCCTTTTTATGGTGGTAATGAGTTTTATCTGTCTGTGTATAAAGATTATTATGATGTTCGTCTGGTGTTTGCTCCTCCCTCTTCTGTAGGCAAGTTTGGCGGGGATACAGATAATTGGGTATGGCCCCGCCATACCGGGGATTTCTCTGTTTTTCGTATTTATGCTGATCAGAATAATCAACCGGCAGCTTATTCTCCGGAGAATGTGCCTTATCATCCGGATTATTTTGCTCCTGTTTCTTTGGGCGGGTATGAACAAGGTTCATTTTGCATGACTATGGGATATCCCGGTTCTACCAGCAGGTATTTGTCTTCATTTGGGATAGACGAAAGGATTAATACGGATAATGCCGCTATGATTAATGTCCGTACCATCAAGCAGGCTATCTGGAAAAATGCAATGGAAAAAAGTGATGATATCCGCATTAAATATGCTTCCAAGTATGCACAAAGCTCTAACTATTGGAAGAATAGTATAGGCATGAATCAAGCGGTAAAAGAGTTGAAAGTGATAGAGAAAAAACAAGCTTTGGAGCGCCAGTTGCAAGAATGGATCCGTCGGGAACCTGATAAGCGAAGCAAATATGCAAGGGTTCTGACTGAACTGGAGCTGAATTATCGTAATCGTAGAAATGCGGCGCGGGCTATGGCATATTTTGGAGAAACATTTGCTAATGGACCGGAGTTGATTACGGCAGCCTTGGCTGTACTGAATTTTGATTTTGAGGCAGAGGAGAGTGATTTGGAGCGTAATATGCGGCAATTGTTGGAGATTTATGCCAATATGGATATAAGTGTGGATAAACAAGTCTTTGTGGCTATGTTGAAAGAATATGCGGCTGAGGTAGGCAAGGAGTTTTTACCTGATGTTTATCCATTGATAGAGAAAGATTTTAAAGGTGATTACCAAGCTTATGTAGATGATTTGTATGCTCGTTCCTCTTTAAAGACACCGCATGGGTTTGAACAGGTGGTGAAGGGAGATACCACTTATGTCTTGTTTGATGACCCTGCGGCTTCTTTTGCTATTGATATGTTGGTGAAATTTTATGAATTCAATCAGTCGGTGGAAGAAGCTAGTATGAATATTGAGAAAAATGAACGTTTGCTGAATGAAGCAATGCGTGAGATGGAGGCAGATAGGGTGTTTTATCCGGATGCTAATTCTACTATGCGTCTGAGTTTTGGCATGGTGGGTGGTTACTCACCGAAAGATGCTATTGAATATTCTTACTTTACGACGACAAAAGGTATTTTTGACAAGATAAGGCAGTATAAGGGAGATAGTGATTTCGATGTGCTTCCTTCTGTAGTCGAATGCTTGAGAAGGAAGGATTTCGGACGTTATGCTACCGGAGATGGTAATATGAATGTTTGCTTTATTTCGGATAATGATATTACGGGAGGGAATTCCGGTAGTGGAATGTTTAATGGAAAAGGGGAATTAATAGGTCTTGCTTTTGACGGGAATTGGGAAGCAATGAGTGGAGATATTGTTTTTGAACCTAATTTGCAGCGTTGTATCGGGGTGGATATCCGCTATGTTCTTTACATGATTGAAAAATATGGGAAAGCTTCCCGTTTGGTCGATGAACTGAAATTGACAGACTAAAAGAAAAATATGAAATGACAGGAAGCTTGGGTATGTCAAAGTTCCGATAGTTTGTCATATAATCTTTCATCCGGAAAGATGGCAAAAAAACTGTTAATATTAATTCGATGTAAACAAGGATATTCGGCAAATCTTTTTTTGAATAATACGATAAATCCAACTGATTCATTATGAGTCAGTTGGATTTATCGTATTATTTGCGGAATGTCCTTGAAATGACAGGTTGTTTCAATTCTGCCTGCTCCGCTATTATTCGAGAGAAGTGGATGTTATTTGCATATTTCTACTATGCTCAATTCTCTTTCATGAAGTTGGCTTCCTCATTTCTTGGATTTCTTTTTCTTATTGTTATCGCTGTTAAAGAATTGTTTCCAGTCGTCTTTCGTTTTGGGACCGCGTTCTTCAATGTAGCCACGTTCCGCACGGCTGGGTCTTCCTTCTTTTGAGGTCGTTTTTTTATTGGACCTGTCACTTTTTTTGCCGAATGAAGCATTCCTTGCTGCACTGCTTCTGCGTTCGCCATTGTCGTTTTTGCCATTATTGTCACCGGCAACTTCTACTACAATTTTCCGGCCGCCATTCAGATTAACCTTGTTCAATGCTTTAATCACGTCCTGTGCCTGATTTTCTGCTACTTCGAAGAAAGAGAAATTCTGCATCAGGTCTATTCGTCCGATGGTAGTACGTTGCTTCTTCATGTTGCGGTTAATCAGTTCTATGATTTGGTTGGCATAGAAACCGTCTGTCTTTCCTACATTCAGGAATAGACGGGTGTATCCTTTTTCTGCTTTACGCTCTGTCTTTTCACGAGCACTGCCATGATCCTTGCGTTCTTTGGAGCCACGTTCGCTGCGACGGTCATTTGTGCTGGGAATTTCTATTTCCGGAGCGTTACTATAGTATTCCAAGAAGCGGTTAAATTCCATTGACACCACGCGCTTTATCAGATCTTCCTTTGAAAGCCATTCCAGTTTACGATAGATTCCGGGTAGGAAGGATTCAATTTCTTCATCGTTTACTTTTACCTTTTCTATGTCATCTATCAATTTAATCAATTGCTGCTCGCAAATTTGTTTACCACTGGGCATCTCACCCATGATAAATTTTTTGTTGATGATTCGTTCTATCTCACGCATCTTTCCTTTTTCGCGCAGGTTGATGATGGCAATAGAAATACCTGTTTTTCCGGCACGTCCTGTACGACCACTACGATGAGTATAGCTTTCTATATCATCGGGCAAGCCATAATTAATGACATGAGTAAGGTCATTTACATCTAGGCCACGGGCTGCTACGTCGGTAGCAACTAAAAGCTGTAAATGGCGTTGGCGGAATTTTTGCATCACTAAGTCGCGCTGGGCTTGTGAGAGCTCACCGTGCAAAGAGTCTGCGTTATAACCGTCTTGTATTAATTTATCTGCAATTTCCTGAGTTTCTTTACGGGTACGACAGAAAATGATGCCATAAATCTGTGGATAATAATCCGCGATACGTTTCAATGCGGCATATTTGTCTTTAGCGTGTACTAAATAGGCTATGTGATTGACGTTTTTACTGCCCTCATTTTTGGTACCGATAGTGATTTCTTTTGCGTCATGCAGATATTTTTTGGCGATGCGTGAGATTTCCGGACTCATGGTAGCCGAGAACATCAAGGTATTCCGGTCTTCAGGAACTTTTTCAAGGATAGCATTTATGCTATCAGTAAATCCCATATTCAGCATTTCATCGGCTTCGTCCATTACTACATCTGTAATCGTTTCTAGTTTGGCAACCTTTCTTTCTATTAGATCAATCAGTCGTCCGGGAGTAGCCACAATAATATGTACGCCTGTTTTCAACATGCGTATTTGGCTTTCGATGGATGAACCACCATATACGGGAAGGATTTTCAGCCCGTCAATGTACTTGGAGTAATCGTTCAGATCGCCTGCAATCTGCAAGCACAATTCGCGTGTGGGGCATAAAATTAGTGCTTGAGGTGCACGGTGCTTTACGTCAACTTTTTGGATAAGCGGCAGACCAAATGCGGCTGTTTTTCCAGTCCCTGTTTGTGCTAGGGCTACTACATCGTTGCCGTTTCCCAATAAATACGGTATTACTTCTTCTTGTACCGGCATGGGATTCTCATATCCCATTTCTTTAATCGCTTTTAGTATTTCCGGGGAAACGCCTAACTCTTCAAATGTCTTCATTTATTTTCAAATATCTAATTCGCTGCAAAGATACGGATAATCATGGGATTATATGGCGCTTATGCAATATTTGTTTTTATCAGTAGTGTATTTTTAGGGAATATTGGCTAAAGCGTGTCGGGAAGTGATAAGAAAATTTTAGGTATAAGGTGAAAATACTCTGCCGGTATGGCAATTGAAATGCTTTATCGGTCAGAGTATCCGGATTAAAGATATGAGAATTTTATGGTGTCAGAGTGTTTGTATATGTGGCTGTTTATATTATTCATCTTCTTCTCTATATTCTAAAATATCTCCGGGCTGGCAATCTAGTTCCCTGCAAATAGCCTCAAGGGTAGAGAAACGGATGGCTTTCGCTTTCCCGGTTTTCAATATGGAAAGGTTAGCAGGAGTCAGGTCTATCTTCTCGGCTAAATCTCCCAGCGAAATTTTTCGTTTCGCCATCATTACGTCTAAATTTACTATAATTGGCATAGATCAATTCATTTTGGGTTTATTCGGGTTCTCATCTACTGCGCGCCACCAAAGGGTGTGGCGTTGCGTCAGTTTCTTAAAGGCATACAGACAGAAGCAAGTCCATCCAATGTTGATCGATATCCTCACTATTTTGTTGTCCAACAATGGATGTAACACAAGGAAATAGATGAATGAACTTACAAACAGAGTAGCTATCAGGCAAAGTATCAAATAAAAGATGCTTTTTCTTTTTGAGGGGAAAGTATTTTTTTCTTTCATGGCATTTTTCTTAAATGGTTAAATCCTGTTCTTCTTTCATTTTTGCCCCGATAGCAAATATCTCGGCAAAAAGAATGGGAATTATCACAGCTACCCAGTCGGGAGAATAACCGGCGTAGCTGATGATTTTGTAGCCCGGCAGACTGATTTGCTCAACTGCTGCGTTTCCTACAATCCATTCGTCAACAGCTATGAGGATTTCCAAGCTTGCACTGGTGTATGCAAACCAACGGAGGCGCCGTACATTGGCAGATGTAAATACTTCGCGGCGTGAGATGGAAATGAGCAACCGGATCAATGAGCAGAAACCGATGAGAAAAAGGAATATTCCGGGTATGGCAAGTCCCATGACAAGGATGTGCCAGGCCGATGGCTTGGCATACGTTTCTATTTCAGTCACTGTGTAGGGGAGTGTCCAGTCCACGCGGTTGTTGCTCAGTGAATCGACAGTAGTTTCAGGTAACGGCTCTACATTCAGCTTGACTGAGGTTGCATGATGGGGTATAATGTGGCGTCCAGGCTCATATATTTCCATTGCACTGTTATGTCCATCTTCAAATCCTTTCTTGAAATCTCTCCAATTTTTATCCAATCCTCCAAAGAAGTTTGCAATGATGGCTATAATGGCTATGACACCTAATATTCTGAACTTGTTCATAGTCTGCTCTGTTTTTTTAAATGGTTAAATCTTGTTCTTCTTTCATCTTCAGTCCGATGGCAAATACTTCGGCTACCAGCAATGAAATGAATCCCAGAATGAGAGTCGCATCGGAAAAAGCAAAGGTATAGGAGAACTCGCATCCGTTGAGTTGCAACACTTGCGAAGCTTCATAATTTCCAATCACGATGGTAGCCAGCGTGCAGATAAACAAAAGTATCAATGCCCATCCTAACTTGCGCAGAAACTTCACATTCTTCCAGCTGAAGATATCACCGCGATTGATATTTCTGATCAAATAAAAGAACTGCAACAGGCAGAAAATTCCCGCTATCACCGAAATGAATGAGGCAATCCTGTTTAGTGCATGGAAGGTATCATTTTCTTTCGTTGGCGCCTCTACCATGCTTATAATCGGTATGATAGATGCCTGTTCTCCTGTCCTGACATTGGTTACACTTCCTGTCTTTTCAAGTAGATCGGTAGGAAGGGTGCAAATCATCTTATAATCGGAAATGTGGATATCCTTTCCTTTTTCTACACTTTCGTATCCGGCTTTAAAGGCACTTGTGAAAGAATGGAACATGATGCTCACTGTCGTTGAGGTGGAAAGGAGCAAGGCGATAAGTACGCAGACGCAAAAGAGGTTGAGTTTTGTTTTCATTGTTACATTTATGCTTGTGTGTTAGTAATTTCGGAGGGTGTTTCCGGCTGTGGCAAATGTTTGTTCAGATAGAAATACATGCCGATTAGGATGATTATGGCGGCTGCCAAAAGGATGTAAGTAGGTGTGGCGCCAATCATATCAACCGTTTTTTCATTCAACTCTTCTTGGGTTGATGTAGCCATGGCAATGGTAGCCAGGGAGTTATTTAGAAAATGCCCTATCATTCCCGGTATAATGCTTCCTGTGCGGTAATAAAGCCATCCGAATACCAATCCCAGACAGAAGGCGAAAGGTACTTGCGCCGGATTGACATGGATGAGACCGAAAATGAGTGCTGACAGGAGGATTGCCATACCGGGTCTTTTTCCGGTTTGCAGGAAATGCCCTTCAATGGCTCCACGGAACAGCAACTCTTCTACCAGAGGTGCCATGACGGCAATGGCGATGATGCCGAATACATTGCGGCTCATTCCTATGAATGTGTCTTCCACTAGGTTGGGCAGTTCTATGAATTCGCTGGCTACATTGCAGATGAACATGGCTGCTATAATGAAGGGAATACTCAATAAAATGGTTTTTGCAGGTACTTCAGTCCAGCTTGTCTTGTTGAATTGAACGTATTTAAAGTAGATCAGGTGCCAGATCATGGCTATTCCTGCCAGTACCATAACGAGTCCTGTCATAGAGGCTGTATTCTTACCTGCGGCATAAGCCAGATTATCATTTTCTGAAATTTCGTTCATCACTTTAATAATTCCCGCCGGAAGTCCTACCAGGAAGGTGAAAGCTAACTGATAAGCGAAGTAATAAAGTACTAATTTAATTGCGCGTCCCATAATAGAATGTTTATTGGTTTAAAATGGATTTGAATTAAGGGGTAGGACGGACTTCCGCATCCGTCCTGAGGGTATCTGTTTCTTTAAGTAAGCATCCTTGGGTTTCTCCTTGGTGCGATCAAAATCATGGTTGTTTTCATCTGGTTGTCTTTTAAATTTGGTTGATTTGTTTTTAGTTCATCAAGTGAGCAATGGCATGTTTGCATGGAACGTACCAATGGTTCATGAATAGGATAAGAAATGCTAAAATAAGGATAATTGCACTTTTTTGTTGTGCTCTTTGGGCCAGTGGGGTGTTGACAGGAATCTTGGTCAGGACCAGTCTTCCCAAAGCTATTCCCAAAAGCATACCCAAGCCTAATCCTATTTGCGGATATAAAAATCCGACCATCATTCCTATGTACATTCCTATGGTTTGCCACAGGCTGGTCGCATTCTTATTTTGGGTTTGTGTTTCATTCAAAGTTTCCATTACTTTTTGTTTTGTGTGTCGGCCAACAAGTTTGCGTTGTTGCCTTCACGGTAAATACTTTCTTGTTTGTTATGGTTGAAAGTGCTCTCTTTGGCGTTCCATTCAGCGTAGTTGAGTTTGATTTCATAGACTCCGGGAGTTACGGTAAGCAGATAGGCCGGCTTCCACAGTTCCCGGTAAGCATCCCAGCGATAAGCTTTTTTCTCAATTACCTGACCATTTTCATCGTGTTTGTACTCATACTTCAGTTTGCGTGTCAATGTTTTGCCGTCTTCATTCAGTGTGTACACGGTTGTGTTTGTGTCATTCTGACCGTAGATGTACTTTGTGTTTCCTGTTTGTGCGTTTGCTGTTGTTGTACAACTCATCATTACTACTGCAATTGCTGCTAAAACTGATTTTAATACTGACTTTTTCATTTTTACTTCGTGTTTTAATGTTTGTGTTTATTCTTTCTTGTTTCTCGATATTCATTTATCGTTTATCGATATGCAAATGTATATCTTATTTTGATACTACAAAAGAAAAACGAAAAAAAAATATCGAAAAACGATAAAAATATATCTTTTTTCGTGCTTTGTAGGATGGAAGTGTATGAAGAAACAGATTTTATGCAAGAAGTGACTGGTATCGGTGAGTTAATTCTTCCGATAGCGTTTGCGTTCACTGGCAGGGGTGATTTTGTCTGCCCGAATTACATAGAATGAACTGTTTTCGAGCAGGCAAAACTGACTGTAAACGAAGATGTGTAGAAAGAGTAGTTTGAAAAGGGGAAGGCTGTACAATGCTCCCTTGTATTTAGAGAAGAATTTTGGCCGTTTTTTCCCGGTCTTTATGCATTTGGGCAATGAGTGCATCTATAGTGTCATATTTTTCTTCAGGGCGAAGATACTTTACGAACTCAATGCGCATTTCTTTGTGGTAGATATTCTCCGAAAAATTGAGGATGTTCACTTCAATACTTAAATTGTTGCCGTTATTGATAGTAGGGCGGTGTCCTATGTTCAACATTCCTGCCCATTTTTTTCCTTCCACATATACATATACTGCATAAACTCCTTCCGAGGGAATTAACTTGTCGCTACAATCCACTTGCAGGTTAGCTGTAGGGAATCCTATTTTTCTGCCTACTTTGTAGCCATCTACCACTGTTCCATCCAGATAGTAGTTATACCCCAGGAATTTGGCAGCCTGACTTACTTTACCTTCTTTTAATAGTTGGCGGATGACTGAAGAGCTGATTTTTCCCTCTTTGTCTGTGTAAGCTCGCGCGCGTACTATATATATGTTCAGTTCCTCACCATAACGGCAATAATCTTCAAAATTTTCACTGCGGTTGTGACCGAAACGATGGTCGTAGCCTATAACTAATGTATGGATATTGAACTTGTTACGTAGCAACTGCATAAACTCTCGAGCCGAAAACAGTGAAAGTTCCTGTGTAAAAGGGAGAAGAAAGCAGTAATCTACTTGCATCGTTTCCAATAATTCGAGTTTCTCTGTTGGTGAAGAAAGTAATTGCGGACGATAAGCGGTTTGTATCACTTGTCTGGGATGTACAGGAAAAGTGATCAATGCAGAATATAACCCATCCTTGGCAGCGACCTCTTTTACTTGATTAATAAGAAAGCGGTGTCCGCGATGCACTCCATCGAAGAAGCCGATAGTGGCAACTGAAGGAGGCAATGTTTGATGGTTTATATCTGATATTATTTTCATTATTCAAAAAGTGAACTTAAATCTTCTCCAATATGGTAATGATAGGACTGTATGCCAAGCGATATTGCTGCCTGGCAATTGATTGCCGAGTCATCTATAAAAAACGTTTCTTCGGGCAAGATGTTTGCTTCTTTCATCATTTGCTCATAAATGTCTTTTTCCGGTTTGGCCTTGTGCATTTCAAAAGACAGAAAAATATCTTCAAAAAAGTCATTTACACGGAATCCCCGATAACAGAACATTTGCTCACAGGCATAATCCCAATGTATCCGGTTGGTATTACTAAGCAGGTAAACCATATAATGTTCGCGTAACTTTAGCAATAAATCCAGTTTTTCACGAGGAATATCAAGTAGCATCAGGTTCCACATATCATCAATTTCATGGTCGGACAGGGCTTCGCTGACCTCCTTACGAATGGCTTTCCGGAATTCTTCCGGGCTGATTTCACCCAATTCAAATTGGGAAAAGAAACCTTTTCCCCTGAACTGGCATGCCTGTTTCTCTATATCTTGAAATCCTGCTTTACGAAAAGCATTCAGGCAATTGTCAAAATCCAGATTTATTAATACTCCTCCTAAATCAAAAACGACATTTTTAATCTTACTGTCCATAACTCTTTATGTGCTTTATTCTCTTTTTTAGTCTTTTTTCTGTATTCGTTTTATCCAACGGTAGATTTCACCAATCCACAATACGAATGACGTTCCTGCGATAATATAAACCCAAGTCATGAAATTCATAGGTTCGGTACGGAACACTTTACCTCCGAACTCGACAATCAGAATTTGTCCGACTAAAATAATGATAGCCACACTTAGCATGCCTAATGCATGACGGGAATCCTTGAATACAGAATGGTTGGTCCCGAAAACACTGGCATTAAATAGATTCCAGAATTGCAGCATCACGAAGATCGTGAAGAATTGCGTCAAAGCTTGTCCTACTAAATCTGCTGGCATCTGTTTGATAATGACAATTAATGTCATCAGTATGGCAAGGAAGCAGAAGCCTACACCTAGTATATTTTTACGCATGGCTTTAGTGATGATGAAATCATCGGTCTTGCGTGGCTTTTCATTCATGACGTCTGCACTGGGGGGAATAGATGCTAAGGCCATGGCGGCAAAAGTGTCCATAATAAGATTTACCCAAAGCATTTGTGTTACGGTTAGTGGTAGTTCTGTACCAAAGAAAGCCCCTAATAAAACACTGGCTAATGCGACTACGTTGATAGTCAGCTGGAATACGATGAAACGCTGAATGTTTTTGTAAAGAGAGCGTCCCCACATTACTGCGGTAGCGATACTGTGGAACGAGTCATCCAATAGGGTTATGTCACTTGCTTCCTTGGCTACTGACGTACCGGTTCCCATAGAAAGACCTACTTGAGCGTGATTCAGTGCAGGAGCATCGTTTGTTCCGTCTCCGGTTACTGCTACTACGGCTCCTTTTTGCTGTAACAGTTGGACCAGACGTTGCTTGTCCATAGGACGCGCACGACTCATTACTTTCAAGTCAAGTACGCGGTCCAGAGCTTCTTCATCGCTTAATGCAGCAAATTCTACCCCTGTTATGCGGTTCCGGTCTGTATCTTCAGGTTTCCATAGCCCTATTTGGCGGGCAATTTCGGTAGCTGTTCCCGGAGTGTCGCCTGTAACAATTTTCACACCGATACCTGCCGACTGACATTTCTGTACGGCTTCCGGTACATCCGGACGAATAGGGTCGCTGATAGCTACGATACCTAGGAAAATCATATTCCCTTCATTGACTAGTTCGGCACAATCGTTACCGGAGTCTTCAGGGATAAATTTATAAGCTAATCCTAAAGTACGCATTGCCTTGTTCTGATAGGCCAGCAGATCGGCATTGTAATGAGCCTGTTCCTCGGAAGAGAGGTTGCATTTTCTCATTACAATTTCGGGAGCTCCTTTTATATAGAGTACCTTTTTCTGCTGGATAGGTGAATCTACTAATGTAGCCATATACTTACGTTCTGTAGAGAAAGTAAGTTGATTGATAACTTTTGCATTTTCACGTAATTCCAAATAGTTCTTGCCCTGTTCATTCAGCCAAAGCAATAAGGCTATTTCAGTAGGATTACCTACTCCGGATGGTTTCTTGTTTTCTCCTGTTTCTTCAAGGAAAGCTGTGGAGTTGGCACTGATCCCTTCAGCTATTAAATCTGCTTTGGTGGCATCAAGTTTCGCTTCATGTACCTGCATCAGGTTTTGTGTCAATGTACCTGTTTTGTCGGTGCAGATCACAGTAATGGCCCCCATTGTTTCACAAGCATGCATTTTACGTACCAGATTATTGGTTTTCAGCATACGGCGCATATTTAGTGCAAGACTTAAGGTGACACTCATCGGTAAGCCTTCAGGAACGGCTACTACAATTAAAGTGACAGCCATCATGAAATATTTCAATACAATGCGGGCTATTGCCATCCACCCATGCCAGTCTGTTATTTCATTTACGCTGAGGTAGGAGTAAAGGTCTTTAGCTGTGAAAACGATAAAGGTAAGTGTGGCAATAGTAAAACCTATTTTTCCGATGAAACCCGCCAATTTTGTCAATTGGATATTCAATGGAGTCTCTTCTTCACTTTGTTCGGTGGCCTGACGTGCTACCTTACCTATTTCGGTGGAATCACCCACACGTTCTACTTTCATTATTCCATGTCCGTCAACCACTGTGGTGCCACGCATCACTTCATTGCTGGGATAAGTGGCTTCTTCATCAAATAGTTCTTCATGGATGGTTTTATTGACCATTAATTCTCCTGTCAAGTTGGATTCATTCACTTGCAGGGAAATAGCTTCCAGCAAGATTCCGTCGGCAGGAATCTCCTCACCGGTATTCAGAACTACGATATCACCTACTACAATCTCCTTACGGGGAATTTCCCGTACTTTCCCATTTCTGATTACTGTAACTGGTGTTTCTTCGCCTACAGCGTTCAGTAAGTCAAACTTCTTATTCGCATCGTATTCAAAGTAGAATCCGATACCGGTTGCCAGAAAAATAGCAAAGAAAATGCCGATTGTTTCCGCATACTCATTTTCAATAATGGCAATCACTAAGGAAAAGAATGCTGCGACTAAAAGAATACGTATAACCGGGTCGCGGAACTTTTCCAGATAAAGTTTCCACATGGAAGGACGTTTGGGAGGTGTCAAGAGGTTATTCCCATACTTCTCTCTACTGATAAGGACTTCTTTGTCCGAAAGCCCTGTTAGGGCTGTTTCCTGTTTTTTTTGTGCCATACGGCTTAGCAAAATTAATTAATGGTGCACAAAAATACAATTTATATCCTTACGAATAAGGGAATTAAATCTTTTTATCAAAATTTGGGCGATAAATCTTGCAAGTTTCAAGGGAATATACTACTTTTGCACCTGCTAACAGGAAATTGTGGCACGGACTTGTAGCTCAGTTGGTTAGAGCAACAGACTCATAATCTGGAGGTCCCTGGTTCAAGCCCAGGCTGGTCCACAAAGAAGATTCCTAATAGATTGTTATTCAACAGTTTGTTAGGGATCTTTTTTATTTGTGTCAACAGAATGTCAACCAAGCTTTTAACTATCCGATTTTATCTTACTTACGCAACTGTTAATAATTAAAAGCAAAAGTAATAAAAAACACAGTTTTAAAATCCTATTATCAAAGTATTTTTTATCTTCACCCCAAATAGTAAAGTCATGGAAAATTATAAAGAAAAGCTATTTCAACTGTTAGAGCAACATTTAAAAGATAAGGAACAGGCTGATATAAAGAAAATATGTGTAATGATAGAAGATAAATATATTACAGATTTAAATGAGCATTATAAATCTATTTACAGCTTGTTTCAAGATAGCAATTATAGCTATATGGAGTTCAAACTTAATTTGAGCAAAAGAATATTGCTATTACAATATCGGAATGCTATTGTTATGCGTCAGCGGGCTTGGGAAGGTGAAGAAGAAAAACGTTTTCAAGAAAGTCTCAATAGAGTAGAAGAACAGATTCAAAAAAGTTTTAAGGAACTTTCAGAAACAGAGCAAATCGCCTTAGCTTTTTCCATTGCAGAGAAGACTTCGAAATTCAAAATGCAAATGTTTGTCATAGATGAGAAAATTGCAGTTTTAAGTGATAAAATAAGTATTATGTCGATTGGCACTCAACCGATCAAACAAATAGATCTACTGTGTCAAGTAACTAAGGAGAAAATAGCTTCAAAAACAGTTATTGATTTATTACAAAAGGAGTTCTTTGAATACATCCAGATTAGACGCTTTCAATTTGGAGGAGATAAGAATGAACTCAAAAAGGAAATCAAACAGCTAAAAATTGAGAAGAAACATCAGGTAAGTTTAGCTATCCGGAGTGTTGTAGAATCATTAGTTTCTAAAGGTATATTAACCCAAATTGCACCTAAAGGTAATTCTTATAAAATAATGAATGCAAATGGGGAGTGTATTGAATTGCCTAATACGATGGCGATCAAAGTGTATGATATAGTAAAAGCATTAGGTTTTGACACTTCTTTCAAAAGACATAAAAAATTAGCAAACACTACATATGAAAAAGATTATCAGACACCTGACTTGGACGAGGAAAAGAAAGATTATGTTAAAGACAGATTAAAAAGAAGTGCAGAACTAAATATTAATACTGAAGAGAAAGAGTTCTTTTTTGATTATCACGGTCATATCTTATAATCCACAGACATTAGCCATATTCAATAAACAATCTCTGTTGCTGATAATCAGTAGCAGAGATTATTTAATTTTGTTCCCATTTATAATTCCCCTTTTCCAAAGCCCTCAAACTCTTATATATGATAAAATAGCTTGGAGCATTATTCAACACCATTAGAATAAGGTGCGAGCTTCAAGTATAACAATAAAACAATTACCGGGTCACGCTTATTTTCAGACGATGGATAAGATGTAGATTCGATGATGCGTAGCAATTCCAGTATGTGGACAAGACATAAAGTTCCCCACGAAAGAATGTATGCCGCATGACAGGCCAAGTAAATGCGAGGAGCTGTTTACAACGGTTCAACTGTCACAACCAGTCGAAAGATTGGTCTATTTTTTTCTTCTTCCCCTTCCTTGATTTCCCCTCAAAGCCTTATATATGAGAAATATGTATATAAGAGAATAGAAATAATAACTAACAATTTAAAACAACAAAGAGACATGGGAAATTTAATTAAAGGATTGAAGGTCGCAGCTTATGTGGCCGAGATTATCGTGGCAGGTTCAGTAGTAATAGAGCTTGCGGAGAAGTATAGTGGCAAATTCGGGAAAAAGAAGATTGCCACGGGTGAAGTCAAGGCCGTTGATGCTGCGACTGAAAACTGATAGAACGTCTGATGAATGGATTATGACAAGAAAGCAGACGTGATAATAACCGTATTGGAGGTAGCAACTTCAATACTCAAAGGGATAAAGAAGCTAAGAGGTATATTCATAAAAGCAAAGAAATGACACCTCTTGGCTTTTTTTGTTTCACCGCATTTTATTAACCGACTAAAAAATAACAAAGAGTATGGAAACAATGACTAATGAACTTATTGTCATTCCAAGAACAATCGGAATGATGACAAGAATGATGGATGTGATTAATACCGAAGATGCTGTAATCGTATCTGAAGAGGAACAGGAGGAGCATCCAAATTTTATTGAGAGTAACACTTCGGGTATTACACTTGAAGAACTGGAGAGTAATTGCATTGTACCCAGTTTTGGAGATAATCAACTAACAATCAGCCACCAGACATTCATACACCGGATCGAGGATGCTGCAAGGAGCTATTTTACGGGTGAAAGCTTTGGTAACACAGAGATCAGAGTTTCACATAAAATTCTGGGCAGGGTTCCGGGAGCATTAACCAAAAAGAAGGAAGAACTTAAACCTGAGGACGAGACTATCTATTATCAACGTATGGCTTTCTGTTTTCATATCAGGTCTATGAGCAGAATGATGAACGGAGAAGAAGTACATTTATGTATCGGAGGTGTAAGAAGTCTGAACGAGGAAAACCTATACGCCCGAAAATCACCGGAGAAATTTAAAATCTTTATCGGATGGAGAGTGAAAATTTGTTCAAATCTAATGCTGACCAATGATGGCTTGACCGGACGACTGGAAGTGATGAGTGATGCAGATATATACAGTTCAGCACTACGGTTATTTCAAGACTTTAATCCCGAACAAAATCTCAGGTTACTTGAAAACCTGGGAAGAACGAGGATTTCACAGGAACAGTTCTGCCAAATAATAGGTAGGCTCAGATTATATCAAGCTTTACCCGCTTCACAACTTAAAGAACTGCCAAAGGTGATTTTAGGTGATTCCAATGTCAATGCAGCTACGAAAGGCTATATAGAAAACCCTAATTTCGGGTTACGTGGAAGAGAGAATATCACTTGTTGGGATTTGATGCAGCTACTCAATGACGCCGCCAAACAATCCTACATAGACAAGTTTCTGGAGAGAAATCAGAATTGTACTGATTTTGCGATTGGTGTCCAAAAAGCTTTAAGGGGTGAGGATACACAGAATTACGGATGGTTTTTGAGTTAGACCGAAAAAGAAATTAACTCATAAGGGAGAAAGATCTAAATATAACAAACATGATCTTTCTCCCTTTTTTATTGAACCCTTTAACGGATACTTGATATGGAAGTGAATGATATTATGACATGCATAGACAGATTGCCGCAAGGCTGTTCTGATAAAAGATATGCTGAGATTCTGAAGGAATCCGGATGAATGTCAGTCACGTATAAGAAAGACGTTTACCCTAAATCATTACAACAGGAATAATGTATAATCAATAATGAATATTAGAGATGAAATATGATTTTATAAAAGTTGGTGCCACTGTTTGCTGGCATGATCCCGAAGGTATATCAGAGGGTGAATACAAAGTGGTTTCGGTCCCGGATAATTTGGAGGATGACAGTGTGGTCCTTATAACTTCCGATTTTTCCGAGGCTGAGGTTTTCCCTACAGAATTATCTCCGGTTTAATATTATAGGTTATGGAAAGACATGAATTGGAAAACAGCAGGGAATTCAAGGCTGCAAAAGAACTTGAACATGCCCTGAACGATTATGGGTGGAATGAGAAAAGGTTCGCTTCGGCGGTGACTACATTCCACAGGACCCTACAACAGACTTTATTCAGAAGTATGGTTGAAGTGATTAAGATTATGGGAAGTGAAGGTTACGGATATGACCTGAGGAACAAGGCTTCCCATGAGCTATGTAAGAAGATAGTGGAATCGGGAGTTCTGGAAGAGGATACGATACCATTCATCTGAAACGGTTGAGACATACCGGGACAATATTCCGGGGAGGGATATTTCCGATTAAAAGGAAGTATCTCTCCTTTTTTTATTTACCGACAATTTAAAATTCAGAAGATTATGTTATACTATGATTTTTATGGTTACGAAAGATTCAAGGCCTGTTTCGGACTTGAAAAGAGAGATAACGGTACAGTGGTAAGAAAGAACAGGATACTGCTGGGCCATCTGAAAAATCCTGCATTGCTTCGGTATTGCAGGGAACATGACGATTATGCCTTGTTACATATATATGATATGGCTGACCTACAGAAAAAAGTAATGGATGCTGTCATTGAATCAGGAAAAGGTGATAAAAAGCTACCTTATAGGGTGGAACTGATAGGAAAGACATATTACTCCTCCCAATATCAGACTGACGAAAGCCAAGGTGTATGTGAGGACTTGGATAAAGGTTCAGTCCGCTATATCAATGTTGAACGTAACCGGGTCTTCAAGATGAGGGCCGGAAAATTCATGAGAGAGCTTATCCTTGAAACAGAAATAGGAAAGCTGCTCTCTCCAAGTGTAGTAAATTGGATTGCAGGAGATGTTTTCACTCAGCAATGGTGTACTTATACTCATGGATATACTCCTGATATAGAACTACATGTCAATGACGATTTCCGGAGTATCTATGACAGCGACTGTTGCAAGGGTGATTTCGGTTCATGTATGGTGGATAAAGACCGTACTTCATTCTATCGTGATTCGGTAAAAGCCAAAGCAGCTTACATAACGGACAAAACAGGATTGGCTGTAGCAAGATCCATTCTATTTACTGACGTTACGGATCAGGATGGCAATAAATGGAGGTTACTTGAAAGGCAATACTCTTCAGGAGGTGATGATGTATTGAAACGGTTACTGATTGACAAACTCATTCAAGGGGATTACATAGACGGTTATAAAATCGTGGGTGCATCCTGTCATGAAGCTAACGCATTTGTAGATATTCATGGGAACTCATTATCCGACAAGAAGTTTGAGATTGGCTGTGATCTGGAACTGGAAGACACGCTTTCTTATCAGGATTCTTTCAAATGGTACAGTTACAGTCGGAATAAAGCCTATAACTACGAGAATTCCGAAACCTCATACAACCTTGATACAACAGACCTTAATCTTTACGGGGACGATGATGAAGATGACGGGGAATGGGACGATTACCACCAGTATCATTGTTCAGTAACCAGATCCTGTTACCGGAACGGAAGGGAGATTTGGGTGGACGTGAACAATCTGGATGATTTTATATGGATAGAATCGAAAGGAGAATATCACCACGAGGACGACTGTGTCTGCTGTGATGAATGTGGAACAAACATTCTTTTGGATGATGCCATGTGTTCGGAAGTGACGGAGGAATATTATTGCTGCAAGGAATGTATGGAGAAAGCGGAGAATGAGTTCAAGCGGAAGAACTGGCATTACTCCGAATATGATGATGAATGGTATGAGGATTACACCGACATTACCCGGATCAATATCTGGAATGAACCGGAAGGTATCTATGAGAATAAAAGCATCGGTACGGATACATTATGCCGGTTATTGAGAAATGAGGAAGCATGGGAGTTTGACAATGAGGTGTTCGACAGGATAAATCCAAGTACCAACCTTCCATACGGCTATAAACTTAAAAAAGAGATAAATCATGAATATACAATTATTGAAGCGGCTGTATAGTATCTACAGCCCGAGTGGGAAGGAACAGAAGATGGTAAAGTTCCTCTGTTCCTATATAAGACAGCTTCCCGGAAATATATCCGTGTCAAAGGATAAGTTCGGGAACCTGTATGTAGTCAAGGGTAAAGCGGAAGTTTATTCTTGCTTAGTGAGCCATATCGACCAGGTTTCACACTGCAAGCATTCAAAGGATTTCAAGGCGGTGGAGATAAGGGAAGTCATATTCGGTTATTCGCCAAAGAACAGGAGGTTTGAGAATTTGGGAGCCGATGATAAAAATGGAGTGTTCCTCTGTCTTGAATGCCTGAAGAAATATGATTCTATGAAAGTAGTCTTTTTCAGAGAGGAAGAAACAGGCTGCAAGGGAAGTTCTGAGGCGGTGATGTCTTTCTTCGATGATGTGAGATTCGTTATCCAGCCTGACCGTAAAGGCAATTCAGACCTTATTACAAACATAGGTTATTCCGAGTTGTGTTCCGAAGGGTTCATTGAAGCGATAGAACCTGAAAAATGGGGTTACATGGAGGAGAACGGCTTGATGACCGATATTCTGACCTTGAAAGAGAAAGGGCTTGGGGTTTCCTGTATCAACGTTTCATGCGGCTATTACAATGCCCATACTGATGAGGAGATAACGGTAAAGAAAGACCTGACGAAGAGTCTGATGTTTATAGAACATATCATAGAGGACTGTACCGACACTTATCCCCATACACAAAGTGATTCATATTTCAGTCCCTATGAGTTTGAGGATGAGGTTTATGATATGCTGAACCATGACCCGACTTTAACTCCCGAAGATCTTTATGACATGTATTCCACCAATTTTCCTCATTTGGGATTGGAGGATTATAGAAGAATATGTGAGGATTATCGGATGTTTTGGGGTGAAGATGAATATAGTTTAAACAAAAGCGGATATGAAAACGAGAAGATTCTGTCCTAAATGTGGGCGTATGCTTTTAAGATCAAGGATTGAAGGCTATGCATTTCAGTGTATGAATTGTGACGAGGATTTCTACAGGTTTGAAGTCCTTACGGGAAAACAAAAAAGAATCATGAACGGAAAAACAAAGAATCATGGAAAGAGACAAGAATTATGATTTGGAACTGGCTAAGTATATCTGGTCCATCCTGAAATCCAATCTCCCCATCCTTATGTCCTGGGGAGTTGAGATTGAGACAGTGAAAGTGATAAAATGTGGTATTGAATTCAAGGTTAACGGATTCAAGCACACCGGAAAAGTTCAGATAGTTTTGAATGAAGGTGCTGACCTGTTTGAAGTTTATCTGATTGGTGAGGATGGAGAAATCAGGGATAAGAGGGAAGACATTTACTTTGACATGCTTGTTTCTGTGGTGGATGAACTTGTGGAGAAAACCGATGATTATGAAAAGAGAATTTCTGAAACATATAATATTATAAAGTATTAGCGGTTCTCTGAAAAATCGGGAAATGTGACAACAGGCTTTCTGTGGGAGAGTAGAATTTATAAGAACTCGAAATCTCATGGAAAGCCTTTTTTATGAACCTGCTTAAAGGTTATTGAACGGACATTCAGTAACCGGGAAGAGCGTTAAACAAGTGTTAATTATGAAACAGAAAAATTATGTAGCCTACTTACGGCAGTCCACGGTGAAACAGGAAATCTCAGGACTTGGCGTGGAGGCACAGAGAGAAATAATACAGAATTACTTGAAGGATAGAAAAACGATTGCTGAATATATTGAAACAGAAAGTGGCCGTAAATCCAACAGACCTAAACTTACAGAAGCTTTGGAACTATGTAGAAAAACAAATTCTGTCCTGATTGTAGCAAAATTGGATAGATTAAGTAGAAATGTCGCTTTCACCAGTAAATTGTTGGAGAGTGATGTTGAGATAGTATTCTGTGATTTTCCGGAGGCTAACAAACTCGTACTTCATATTATCAGCAGTATAGCGGAATATGAGGCCGGATTAATCAGCCAGAGAACGAAACAATCCCTGAAAGCCAAGAAAGCAAGGGGATATAAACTGGGTAAATCTGAAAACCTATTGAACAAACTGGAGCAAGCGGTAAAGAATAGTAATAAGACCAATCATCAGAAAGCTCTTGACAATCCCAATAACAAGAGAGCCATAGCATTGTTGAAAAACCTGGTAAAAGAAGACAGGAGTTTGTCTGAAATGGCCAGAATCCTGAACAGTGAAGGATTTGTTACAGCTATGGGGAAAGAGTTCAGAGCTTCGCAGGTGAGTATATTATTGAAAAGGTATAACTTAAAAAAGGATTGAAATTATGAAGTACAACTATCTTATTTTCCTGGATTACAGTACCGGAGAGATCATAAGGATCAAACTGACGGAGGAGCAGAAACGTGACTCGGAGAAGTATGATGATTTTGAGGAGTATCTGATGACCCTGGAGGATGGTTACGGATTCAGGCTTCTTGATTGTAGCTGGATGGCGGTTGAACGTTTGCAGGAGACAGTCTATGGATTCTGACACAGTGAATAAGAGGAACTTAATTAAACAGGTTTCTCTTATTTTTTTATTCTCCTTTTACAACCAAAAAATTCTGAGGTCCTATATATAGGCATAATAGAAAAAGAAAAAAAGGTTATTATTACTCTCTCTAGGAAAATCAGGATACTATAGGTTAAAAGGGGTTAGTCGGAGACAAGGGTATGGAACGTAAGTGAAATGTAATGCATAACTGAAAGACAAAGTGGAATAAAAAAGTGTGCAAATCATGTACAAAAGCTTAAAGAATAAGCATTTATGTAGATAAATTATTCCATCCTTACGGTTATGTTTCAATACTCAACGTCTCACCTCTGTCTCTGACCTACCCCCGATTAAATTACTATGACGGTTGATAAAATATTTCCATGAACGGGAAAGGCAGATGATGGTGTTTATTTATCATTATATTCTTAACCGGATGAATAGTCTCGGCATGGTTTTATACATTTTCTGCCGGCAATCATCTCATCCGGGACTGTGAATGGTGGGATAAAAGAAAAACGATTAGAGTTTTTTTATTCCGGTCTTTATAGTGTTGTCTGAATTTGGGTTGTGAGATTAAGGAAATTTTGTTGATTGATAATAGTTGTCAGGGGTGGTTCGTATCTTTCTTATCCTTAAAAGTCAAAGAGATTATAATTTGGATGATTGGTTCTGTGATTAGATTACTTTTCTTTCCCTGCCTCAAAGGGGAAATGGAGGGGAAATGGGGGTGGAAAAGCCTATTTTTCATAACTTTTTTCAATTTCATCCATTCCAAAATCAGTAAAAAAATAGGTTTTAGAGGTTCCGCTTTCCCCTTTCCCCCCTTCTCTCTCTTGAGGACGGGAGGAAGAAAGTAATATTAAATAAAAATCTAACTTTTCATCTATTCCGATATAGTTGGATATTAGTGATAATGTTTTCTTCTTTCTTTAATTATAGAATATAAAATCAGTGTTTAAGGATGAAGTAGTATAAATATCCTCTTCTACAATCAGATTTTTTTATTTGATATGTTTTATCGGATTGGTGAAATATAATCAAATTTTCCCTTATATGAAAAAGCAGGAGTATAAAAAGTTAATAATAAATATTTTAAGAAATATCTAAAGGGTGTCATTCGAGTTCTTTTCCTTATTTTTGTAGAAATGAATTAATTGACAGTATATGAATAATTTATTTGATTCTATTGAGAGGAGATATTTAGAAGCCGCAAGACACAACGAAAATGTTTATGATTATTATAATACCAGTGCAAGAACCGATATAACAATAATCAGAAATACTTTGGAAGGATGGTTTTTAAACTACCCTGAACATGAGAAGAAAGAATTGAAAAGTAGATTCAAAAAAGACTTTGATTCTGCATTTTATGAATTGTTTTTATATGAATTGTTTAGTAAATTAGGCTATGAAATAACCATTCATCCGGATTTGCCCTCTTCTCCCAAAAAACCTGATTTTTTAATATGTAGAGACGGTTTGGAAATGTATGTTGAAGCCAAGGTGGTTACAAACAAAACAGATGAACAAGAAGCATTTGAACGAAAAAGGAATGAGTTTTATGATAATCTGAATAAATTAGATTCAGGAGATTTTTATTATATGTTGAACGTTTTGACATTCTTACTAAAAAACAGCCGGGTACAAAAGGCATAATAGCATATATTGAACAGGAACTGAACAAAATAAATCCTGATATGGTGAGTAAAGACATTAAGGAGAGCGGGATTGGAAAATTGCCAGTTATAGAATATAACAATGGAGATATTCACGTTGTTGTAAAGCCTATACCTGTTACTCCATCTGCAAGAAAGGTAAAGAAACGCCCTATTGGTATATATCCGGTAGAGACATTTCTGGGAGGAGGTGAGGAAGCTCTCAGGAATTCCATTGGGAAAAAGGCTAAAAAATATGGTAAATTGGATAAACCATTTATTATATGTCTGAATTCGTTGGATGTTAGAATGTCAGGGAAAACAGATGTTGATAATGCTATCTGGGGATCACCGGCATTATCATATCCTATAGATTCTGAAATCCTAGAGGATACATGGAAACGCCAAGCGGATGGAGTGTTTTTTAATAAGAGAGGTGTCCGTTTTAAGAATCTTACAGGCATTTTCGTATCTGAAATATGTCCGCATAATATACCGGTCGCTAATTACTGGTTATATGAACATCCCTTTTCTGAAAACAAAATGGATTTCAACAAGATAGGGTTGAAGTTTAATTATATGCATGAAGATCATATTGTAGATAACACAGGTGATGATATAGGGGATATACTGCATATATCTAAGGATTGGTTGGTGTGAAGGAAGAACAAAAAGTGTGGCTCAGGAAGTAAGTTTAAAATACTTCTGTTTTCTTTTTTTGTTAATCAACATTTAGGGGTTGGACGGAGTCAGGAGTATGGAACGTAAGTGGAATGTATAACATAACTGTAAGACAAAGTGTTATAAAAAAGTGTGCAAATGAGGTACAAATGCTTAAAGAATAAGTGTTTTGTCAGTTTTTTTATAACATCCCTTCGGGTTATGTACCATACTCCGTATCACTTCTGTCTCTGACCTACCCCCCGATTAAATTACTATGGCGGTTGATATAATATTTTCATTTCCATGAGCGGGAAAGACAAATGATGGTATTTATTTATCACCATATTCTTAACCGGATGAATAATCCCCGCATGGTTTTATGTTTTTTTGCTGACAATCATTTTATCTGGATCTGTAAATGGTGGTACTCTGTTGATTGATATTTATGATGGGATTAAGGATTTCATTCCATTATAGTCAGCTGATGAAATTTATAATAATAAATGATATGATAGAATAAAATTGCAGAATTTGAGGCTTGTTAATATATAGTTGTTTGCCAAGGAATATAATTTTTTAGATGTAGAGTAAGTGTCTGGTTTATTGTTCGGTTATTGGATTTTATTTATTTTCTTTTCCTGCTTTGAGAGGTAGAAGAATGGAAATAAAAAGAAAAAAATGTCATATGGATCAATACTTTTCAACGGCAACCTTTATCAATCCTTTATCCCTAGAAAATGGTTATCCACAATAAAAAGTTAATTTGCTTTTAAAGTGAAATAGGAAACTAAAAAATAAATTTAGTAGTAGACAGATAGAAAAGTTTAAACCAAACACAATTTAGATAAGGGCATGAATTGATTGCTTGTTAATTAAGATTAATAATTTTACCCCAATCTATAGTTTGCTTTTCTTAAGGTGTATTAATAATAAACTATTAATTATGGGAAAAACTGATTTACATATAATACTCCTTTTACGGAAATATATACATGAAAAATGTTCTAGTGAAGAGTTACGTGAATTATTGCTATGGTTGCGTGATTCGGAGCATGATGAAGAATTATCAGCAGAAGCATTTTCTCTTTGGAATTCGATGGAAAAGAATGAGGTCTTGCCGGCGAGAAGAAGAATATTGGAACAGAAAGCTGAGAACTTATTGAGGCGGTTAGAAAAAGAAAAGAATAAGACAATGACTGTTTTTGTCAAAAAAATGGCTGCCGCCGCAATCATTACAATTGTAATTTTATTAGGTTTGTGGAGTAGGTATATTTCTAGTGATTTGCCAGTTGAGTCTTATTATACTGAAACTACGGATTTTGGCGAGAGAAAGGAAATTATATTGAGTGATAGTACTACGGTTATTTTGAATTCTAAAACAAAACTTAAAATACCTGCGACTTTTATTGGTGAAGTCAGAGAAGTTGAGTTGGATGGAGAAGCTTTTTTCGAAGTGGCCAAGGATTCCAACAGGCCTTTTATTATCCATAGTGGGAACGCTAAAGTACAAGTTTTGGGAACTTCTTTTGATATCAAGTCTTATAAGGAGGATCAATATTTTGCAGTTACTGTTATTAGTGGGAAAGTGCTAGTGGATGTGAATAAAGGTGATTTGTCTGTGAAATTAGTCAAGAATGAACGGTTGGTACAAAACAAGATGTCTAATACTTTCAGTATGTGTTTGCAAGAAAGTTCTGAGCATATTAAATGGATAAGCGGAGTGTTGTATTTCCATAAAGAACCGATTTCGGAAGTGATACATACCTTGGCAAGGGCTTACAATAAAAAAATTATATTGGATACTACGGTTCAGGAACATTTGATAACAGGAACTCATGAAAACCGTTCTCTTTATTCGGTCTTGAGTGCCATTTGTTTTGCTTCCGGATTAAGGTTTGAAGAACATCAAGACATCATCACTATTTATGAATAACTCTTATGTCTAATTTAAAAATCTAAAGCCTATGTAAAAAAGAACTTTTAAAGAAGACAGCCATGTCCATGTAATGACATGACTGTCGTTGAAAAATTTGTTTTCGTTGTACTGGTAATACAAATGAAAACTGTTTTATTAATTTGCTCTAATAAACTAATATTAAAAAACGATCTAAAATATGAATTATAATTTAAAACGAATCCAAACAGGGACACATATACTGATAGGTTTATTGTTTCTTTGCTTCTTTTTACGACCTTTAAGTATAGAAGGGAAGTTGGTGCAAAATTTCCAAGAGAAAAATATTTCTATAAAAGCAAATAAACAAAGTATCAAAACAATATTCAAGCAATTATCTCAATTGAGCGGATGCAATATTTTATATGATGAGAAGACTATTGATTTTTTACGTGACAAGAGATTTTCTTTGGATATGAAAAATAAAAAAATAGAAGAGATTTTAGAAAACTTGTCTGGGCAGACTGGGCTTATCTTTCGTCGGGAAGGCAAAAGTATTTCTGTAGCTGTTGGAAATAGGAACGCTTCAGTTCGTCAGAAAGAAAGAATAATCAAAGGGACTATAGTTGATGAAAATGGCTGAATTGCCTTCAACAGGTGCTGCTTCTGTTTCTCAGTTATTGAGTGGGAGAGCTACGGGTCTGAATACCAATCTAGCTTCCGCTCAACCTGGCGGAAAGGTGGATTTACGTATTCGTGGTAAAGCTACCGGACGTGAACCGTTGATTGTTATTGACGGTTTCCCCGTTTCCAATTTCAACAATGCCTCTGCCGGACAGTTTGGTGCAGGTAATACGGATGCTATATTGGCTTCTGTTAATCCGAATGATATTGCTAGTATTGATATATTGAAAGACGCGTCTGCTACTTCCGTATATGGAACTAGAGCTGCTGGAGGTGTTATTTTAATAACGACCAAACGAGGGCGTACTGGAAAAACAGCCGTTGAATTTGATGGGAGTATAATGTTTTCAGAAGCTTATGGATTTCCTGAATTATTGAATGCTAAAGATTACATGCTTGAAACTAATAGGATGTTTAAAGAAAATTATATGTACAACCATGGAGTAGGTGTGTACGGAGACAAGATTTGGGAGGATGTGGCTTCGGGCTATAAACCTAAATATTCAGACGTGGAGATAGCAGCGTTTGATCATAATTCTGGTACCAACTGGATTAATGAGATAAAGCGTACAGGTGTGGTGCAGAACTATGGGGTTAATATATCTGGTGGAAATGAAAGTACGAGATACTTCACTTCTTTGGGATATTATAAAAATCAAGGTATTATTAAAAACAATGATTATAGCAAATATATTGGGCAGATCAATATTGATCAGAGGTTCGGATCAAGAATAACTGGTGGAATTTCTTTAAATTTAAGTCGCATTAAGATGAATAATGTTCCCATGCAGGATGGATATGGAGATAGTTCGGATCTTTTTCGTACCGCATTTCAATATGCTCCAATTTATTCTGTAAAAAATGAGGATGGTGATTATAATCTGATGCCAAACGCTTCTTTTCTTTCTAATCCGGTTTCTTTGTTGGATATTAATAGTAATACACGTACAGATCGTATGCTGGGAAATATATTTTTGACTTGGGAAATTATTGAAGGGCTTCGCCTAAAAGGAATTATTGGTGCTGATATTAATTATAGTCAAGGTAATTCTTATATTCCCTCCACTACGGTTGCTGGTGCTTCGGAAAATGGTAAGGCTGCTAAAGTGCTTCGTACAAAAGATGATTATCAAGCTCAATTATTGGTTACTTATAATAAAACAATTAAAGAAAAACATGAACTGGGGTTGATGTTTGGGACTGAGTTTGTACAATCTAACTGGTCGGGATTCAATGCGGGTAATCAGGATTTTACTACAGATAATTTTTTGTGGAATAATTTGGGGATGGGAGCATTCAAATCACCTCAAGTCGGTTCTTATGGTGGTAGTTCAGAAACTTTGTCATATGTTACCCGTCTGAATTATAATTATGATGAACGTTATTTTTTAACAGCAAACCTTCGTATAGATGGCTCTTCTAATTTTGCAGCTAATCATCAGTGGGGGTATTTCCCAGGCATTTCTGCCGGTTGGGATCTTGCCCGTGAACCGTTTATGGAGAGAGCGTATGGATATTTAGACCAATTAAAGTTGCGTGTTGGATACGGACAAACGGGAAATGATAATATTGGTACAGCTTTTTTTAGTTATTATGCCCCAGGTGACAAGATCTTATGGGGGGATCAAGTGGTTTCTTCCATAAAACTTGCAGGTTTAGGTAATCCAGATTTGAAGTGGGAAACACAGACAGATTTTAATATAGGTGTGGATTTTTCCCTTTTTAAAGGACGTTTGAGCGGTTCATTTGAATACTTCAATCGCGTCATTAGTGATATATTAGGTGAAAAGCAGCTTTCTTCTATTAGTGAAGTTACTAAGTTGGCTTATAATTTGGATTCAAAGAAGCAGACTTATGGCTATGAATTTTCTCTATATAGTCAAAATATTGAAAATCATAATTTTAAATGGAATACAAGTTTGACTTTCTCTTATTATCGTGATCGTTGGTTAAAACGTGATTCCAGTTGGAAACCAGATATTAATGATTCCGAAAAAGCATATTTCGATGAACTTTGGTATTATGTGGCTGATGGATTTTTTAAGGAGGGTGACACTTTTGGAGTTAACGAAAATAATGAACCTATCAAGATGGTTCCGGGTACAGTAAAAATCAAAGATGTGGACGGTTACTTGATGAATGATAAAGGTCAACGTGTATTGGATGAAGGGGGGAGACCTATGCGTAAAGGTGCCCCAGATGGTAAAATAGATAAGGCGGATATGGTAAAGTTAGGTGTAAATGCTCCCTTTACTATTGGTATGACTAATTCTTTCAATTATAAGAATTTTGATTTAGGGATTATGGTCTATGGTAAATTCAATACATGGAAGACTAATTCTATGACTCAATTATTGACTGAAACAAAATTATTGAATGAACAAGGGATGAATATGTCCTATGATGTGAAGAATGTCTGGACTAGTGAACATCAGGATGCTAAATACCCTTCCGTTATGCAGAACCGTACTAAAATAAATGGTGGAGTTGGAGATATTTATTTGCAAAAAGCTTGGTATATCCGTTGTGGCAACATCGATCTCGGCTATACTTTCTCTTTACAGAAATATCATATAAAGAATCTTCGTCTTTATGTTAGCCTACAAAATCCATTTATTATTACTCCTTATAAAGGGATGGATCCTGAGACGGATAATCGTGCAGCTTCTTATCCTAATCAGAGAAATTATGCATTAGGTGTACAAATTAAATTTTAATAAATAGAAAAGTATGAAAAAAAGCAATCTGTTGATATTTTTCCTTCTGACAATTGTTTTTTCTGCATGTACGTTGGAAAGAGAAGAATATGAAAAATTAGATGAAAATCAATTTTATAAGAATGAAAAGGACTGCAAGGCGGCTATGGCAAATCTTTATAATTTTCTTGGCGGCGCCCATGGAGGTTGGGTTAATGGCGTAAGAGTAGGCGGCTTCATTTTCTCTGAAATGATAACAGATATTATGGATTGTTATTGGAACTGGAATGTGCTTCACGACCATACATATACTCCTACGTGGGCTACTGACTATGCCAATCAAGATGAATTTGATATTTTTGCCATTTCACGTGATTTAACGATTTGTCGGGGAACAATGCTTCGTATTCAAAATGCAGATATTTCTGAAACGATAAAGAACAAATATGTGGCTGAAGCTCGATTAATTCATGCTTATATAGCATTACATTTATACAAGTTTATTGGTCCGGTCCCTATTGTTCCTGATGATGATATTTTGAATCCTGCCGAGGTGAAATATTATGAACGGCCTACTGATGCTGAATTTGTCCAGATGATAAAGGATGATGTGATTGCTGCAATGCCTTATTTGCCAGATCCTCAGGAGCAGGATAAAAGTTCAGAATGGGGAAAGATGAATACTGGAATTGCACGTATGGTCATGTTAAAGCTTTGCATGATGGAAAAGGATTGGAAAAATGCCCGAAAGTATGCCCAAGAAATTATAGATATGGGTTGTTATAAATTAGAAGATGATTATATGAGTATATTTGCTGTAGCAAACAGACGGAATGCTGAAGAAATATATGGTGTGCCACGTGATGCGAGTGTGTCTAGTCAAGGTAATACATGGCATGCCAATTCGTTACCCAATCTTTTTCCAACAGGGAATGTACAGGTGGTAAAATGGGGAGGTTATTGTATTCAATGGGGCTTTGTACATTCTTTTGATAAAAGGGATAAAAGACTGAAAGGTATTGTTTCTGAGTTTAGAGGATTGGATGGTATACTTTATAATGAGAATAACCCAGGTGCTCCTCTGCGTAAAGGAGCGGTAGCTTTAAAGTATGATATTGATCCGGGGCAGGTGGGTTCAGGTTCCAATCATGATATCATTATTTATCGCTATGCTGATGTGCTTCTTTCAATGGCAGAGATTTTGAACGAATTGGATGGCCCAACTCAGAAAGCTTTATATTATTTTAATATGATTCGTCCTCGTACAGGATTGCCCGATATGGAGCTCCCGGCTTCCAAAGAAGCTTTTCGTGATTCTATTTTTATTGAGAGAGGACATGAGTTTTATTGTGAAGGACACCGTTATAGTGATATGGTACGTATGGGTAAATATGTGGATTGGATGAAAAAGACTAACCCAACGGTGAATCCTAGTATGATTCGTATGCCGATTGCTGATAAATATATAATTGAGTATCAAGGCAAATTGGTGCAAAATCCTGGTTATTAATTTTTCAAAATAATTTTCAGGGGAGTAGGACTATTTTCTGGTCGGTGTGAACCTGCTTAATATCTTATTCCCCTTTTTGAAGTTAGAATATTCAAAACAACAGATGAAACAAAATTTCTTATTCATATTATTAATTCTGTTATTAGGGATGGCAGGATGTACTGTGGACAGATCTTGTATATATAAGGTCGATGATTTTGGAGCTGTGTCCGGTGATAGTTCTGTCAATACAACAGTTGCTGTTTATCGAGCAGTTCAGGCATTGTCCGGATCTGATTCGGCAGTTCTTTTTTTTCCTAAAGGTACTTATCATTTTTGGGTTGATTCTATTTATAATTTACATAAAGCTTTCAATCTTAAGAATCTGAAGAATGTACAGATAGAAGGTAATGGAAGTAATTTTATATTTCATGGTCCATTGATGATTGGAAGTATTGATTCTTGTGAAAATATTCGAATACAGAATTTTAATATAGACTGGCAGCGTCCTTATATCACACAGGGAGTGGTTAAGGCATGTGGAAAACGATATATTGATTTAGAAATAGATAAAGAACAATATCCTTATCGAATTTCAGCCGGTGATTCACTCTTCCAAGGTATTGGAGAAGGATGGACATTGGGGGTTGCTAATTATAATTTGTATGATAAAGACAGACAGGAAATTGTTTATCGTACTCGTGATATGCCTTTGGGAAGCGAAATGTTTGTGAGTAAGGCGAAAGAGCTTTCTTCCGGATTGGTACGCTTTGAAGGTGATATGAAATTTGTTCCGGAGATAGGTACGTATGTGGCTCTATGGCATGGACGTTATATGACAGAAGGTTTTAATCTTTTCGGTAGTAAAGATGTTGACTTTAAAAATATTAATATTTATCATTGTCCCAGTCATGGATTGGTAGGAGTGAGATGTGAGAATATTTCTGCTAAAAATGTGAATATGACAGTAAATAAAAGAAAAGGACGGATTTTTAGTTTAATAGCTGATGCTTTTCATTTTAACACTTGTCGTGGAATTATTAGAATTGATAGCTGTATTCATACTGGGCAAGGAGATGATTTTATCAATGTACATGGTATGTATGTGGAAATAGGAAAAATAGTTAACTCAAGGCAATTTATTACTGGTACATCACCACGGCAGAATATGACATTGGGGGTTGGAGACCAGTTGTGGTTTATAAAAAGAGGTACATTGAGCCGTGAAGAAGTAAATGAAATAAGCTCTATTTCCGATACAGTGAACGCAGAGCATAAACCATGTAAATTGGTAACTTTTAAATATGATATGCCAGCTTGGGTTACTGATAATGATTTTGTGGAAAATAAATCGTATGTAGCTAATTTTCAAATGAGTAACTGTCGTATTTTGAAAAAGCACCGTGCTCGGGGGATTTTGGTAACCACACCAGGAAAGGTTGTTATAGAGAACAATTATTTTCGCACGGCAGGAGCTGCCATATTGATTGAAGGGGATATTAAACAATGGTATGAATCGGGAGCTTGTGAAAATGTGCAAATAAGAAATAATGTATTTGAGGATTGTTTTACTTCAGGGCATGAATGGGGAGAAGCTGTGATTACTATAACTCCTTCTTATCGTCCGGATTCTGATACAGCTTTATGCTATCATAAGAATATTCATATCACAAATAATATTTTTCGTCATTATGATTATGCGTTGTTATATGCTAGGGCGGTCAAGGGACTCTATTTTTGTCATAACAAGGTGGAACGCACGTATACTTACAAACCATTTTATAGGGAAACAATGTTCTGTTTGGATGGATGTAAGGATGTTGAAATAATAAACAACAATATAGCTGGTGATGTATTAGGGAAAAATATTGTATTGTTACATTCCAAGAAGGATATATTGAAGAAGGTAGATAAAGAATTGGATATAGAAATGTTAAAATAGGTATTATTTATATATAGATAAAAACAAGATGACAATCCAGTTTAATTCGGCGTTTTTATTGAAGAAATGCCGAATAAACTTTAATGATAATGAGATATGTTGTTGCACTGTATTGATGGAGACACCTAATTGTTCAGCTATTTCTTTATGAGAGAGATTATTTTCCCAACTTAATTTGAATATTCGCTGTCTTTGTGGAGGAAGCTCATTGATGGCTTGTCTTAATAAACGTTGGTATTCGGTATAAAGTAGCTTGTTGTCAATGGTATTGGATATATTGTTTTCTATGTCAGCTAGATACGTTTTTATCTTGTATTCCACATTCAGGTGACGGAAGTAATTTTTTATTTTGTTATAGGTGATGGTATATAAATAGGAAGAGAATGATAACGAGGTGTTTATTTCTTTACGATTAGTCCATAGCTTAAAAAAAATTTCTTGTATGATATCTTCAGTTTCTTCTTTGGAGTGTATGAATTTATAGCAAAAATTATATAGTTTATCATGATAACGTACATAAAGTTCTGTAAAGGCTTCGTGATTGTCTTTTATCAGGTATCCAGCTAATATTTCGTCTTTTTCATTCATTATAATAAATTAATTTGAATTTGATGCGTTGATCAACTTTGCGTTGGGATAAGTGGGTGCTATAGCAATCCAAGTATTAAATTTATATAGTACTATATTGTAACATTTAAACGATTACTATTATGTTTTCCGGGTTAAAGTTACACAAAAATATTGTATGGCGGATGATTTTTGCAAGGAATTTGTATTGTAACAGGAAGAATATATGATTTTACGTTATGGAACACAAGTATTGTAACAAGTTACACTATATAAGTGGAATTGAAATAATGGTAATTCTTTTTTTCCACTTCAGTGTTTTTCGATACTTAGAGAAATCATTACTAAGAGGGGATCTGCAACCATTAGAAAGGTTGTTTTTTTTAATGTGTATCTTATTATAAGTATTTTGTTGAATTAGAAAAGAAAGGAGAAAAAGAAGCCGGTTTCATCGTATGATTGTTGGTTGTAGCAGCCAGGAATTGGTTTGTAGCTTTCTTCTTCCCAGTTATAGTCCGGATAGATTTGATTTTTTATTGTTCTGTTATCTTCTCTTTCCCCCACCTCAAGAAAAAGAAGAGCGGTAATGTCGGGGAAATGGGTCGGAAATAATGTTTTTATATAACTATTTCAATTTTATCTATTCAAAAATTAATCAAAACATAGGTCTTGTAATTTCCCCGTCCCGCTTCCGCTCCTTTTCCTCTTGAGGGTGGAAAGAGAGAAGGAAACAATGATAACCAATGAATCAAAGTCAGATTAGGATTGCTGGATACTTTGATTATTTTGTTTGAATTTGATGCTGTTATTGTCACCTAGGGAGTATTGGAAGGTAATTAACTTGTTTCTGGCTGATAAGTTGTTTTGTTTGGGATTCTATTATTTGGAATTTATATAGGAGAAAGATATACTGGATAAATTATCTTCCGTTTTTTGGTAATATGTATTGAGTAATGAAATGATATATGATGAATTTGAGAAAGAATGGAACAGCATCAGTATTCATCATATCAATAACCGGAAATTAAAAAGGTTACTCTGCTTGTCTTTTGGGGGAATCAGGGTATTATTGGTTTACGGTGAGAGTTTGAAGTGGTTTAGGAGTTGTTTTTACCCCAATGAGCCACTTCTTTTCTATCGCTTCTTTTATACCAGTTTAAATCCCTTACCATCAGACTCCAGCTTTCCCTCACGTGCCAGCCATCCTAATCCGAGATATAATGATTGTCCGGAAAGTTTAGTCAGGCTCAATAGCTCTCTTTCTGTCAATGCTTTCTCTGATTCATTAAGTGTGTTCCAAATCTTACCCGCACAGGTTCCTACAATATCAGGAGTAATGATTTCTACAGGTGATTTTGTGGCTGTCTTCTTTGTTGTAGTCTTTTTAGTTGTTGCTGTTTTCTTAGTTGTTGCCATTGTAATATGTTCTGATTTTGTTTCTTGTTGACAAAGATAGCAAATTTTATGTTGGTATGGAAATGAAAGAGCGATTATATGTTTTGTATTTGTCGTTTAGGAATGGTGGTAATCAAGTCTTTCTTTAGTTCTGTCACTTTATATATAATAGGTATGGTAAAAGAGAAAGGGTGGGGAAAGTTATTGATGATTAAAGGGTATGGAAAATAATGGGATCTGACTTTTTAGTTGTTTTAAGTATTATGTCAGCATCATATAATCCTTTCTGTAAAAAGCACTGAAAGCCTTATTAATGAAGAAACAATACTCATAAGAAGAGTGTCTGATATTCATGGTTATAAATCTGATTTGAGGACACTTTTCTTTTATTCTTTCTCCTTTCCAAATCGCTAAAACGCTATTCTCGCCAGCTCAAATCCTTACTCCTGAAATATAAATCGCATTTAATGTTTATCGATTTTATAAGTAGGATATTAGGAGCTGAAAAAGTTTCTGTTTCTAATCGCTTGGAAAATGATGCTGAGTCAAGTGTTATCGTGAAAAAAGACAGCACCAAACCTATCCCTGAAAAATACCAAAGAGACATTGAAGCGCTCCGACAGAAATATGGAGACGCTTTTAAAACCGGTCTCTGCATCAATCTGACCCTACAAGAGGCTTTATCAATTATGCCGAGGGTAAAAAGGAGACGTATTGATTCATACAGAGGTTTACAATCCTATTTGATGAAAGAGTGGGATATCACATTAACAATCACATCACAAAAAACTAAACCTACAACATTATGAAAAACTATTTTATAGCAAACGGAGAAGTGCTCAATACAAATATGAGCATTGAAGAAATGGAATTACGGGTACAGGAAACATTAGATGAGAGCACTTCTGGAATGGCACAGTTCAGAATAAAGGAAATCAGCGAGAAGGAGGTCAGAATGTTCTTTGTCAGAGACTTCGACTATGATCCTAACCAACCTATCATTTTTGACGCTGACATGGCCCTGATAAGCGGAGTGGGAATAGGAGCCTTTCAGCCACAACAAGTTGGAGGATACCCAATGATACATCCCTTGAGTTTTGCCGGAAAGAATTTCTATACAGATATAACGGCATTCATCAGGTTCTATAAGTTTCTGTTGTTTATGGAGATGGGACAGAAGGTAGAGCATATCGGCCTGAGAACTTATTCGGATAGGATTTTAATGCAAATCATATTCTAGAAAGTATGAATGTCTTGGTAGCATGTGAAGAAAGTCAGGCCGTTTGTCTGGCTTTCAGAAAACTGGGCCATAATGCTTTCAGTTGCGACCTTCAGGAATGTAGCGGTGGTCATCCGGAGTATCACTTCAAGGGAGACATGTTTGACGTGATAGCCAATCGTGGAGGAATTTTAGAGAATGGCACTAAATACTTTCTTGACGGTAATTGGGATTTGGTCATAGCCCATCCTCCTTGTACATTCTTGGCTGTCTCAGGTGCAAGATGGTATTATCACCCCGACGATAAGAACCTTCCTATAGAACAGAGAAGACCACATCCGAAGTTCCCTGACAGAGCCAAAGACCGTGAAGAGGCAGTTCAGTTCTTCATGGATGTTTCAAGGGTTGGAGTAGATAAATTAGCTATAGAAAATCCGGTTGGTATCATGAGCAGCCGATGGAGAAAACCCGACCAGATCGTAGAACCTTGGCAGTTTGGTCATGAAGCTAGTAAGAAGACCTGTCTATGGTTGAAAAACTTACCTTTCCTGGTTCCGACAAATGTAGTAGGGAAAGGTGAGGTCTATGTTTCAAAGAGTGGAAATAAATCCCCTAAGTGGTTCACTGATATATTCTTCTCGGGTGTATCGCCTGAAGAAAGAAGAAAGTTGAGAAGCAAGACTTTTCCCGGAATAGCGGATGCGATGGCTGATCAATGGGGAAGTAAGATTATAACAGCATAGAGAATATTTTGATGATATAATTGTGGGATATCTAGGGAAAACGCCATAACTTCCATTGTTCTCCCGAAAATTTAGGATCGGCAAGGAAATCTGGTGCTGTCCGGATCTGGGGAATGTCGGTGGGTGCTGATTATGAGAGGATGGTGAAGTTGGTATATTAGTAAGAATCATATTTTCACAGAGAAGTATTGTACGTAATGTATGGTGCTTCTCTTTTTTTGTGGATGAGAGATTTCGGAGATTCACCGGATTGTGTTATATTTGCAATATAGTACAGATTTTTCTATATTTACCAATCCGTCAGGCTATGAAGTTTGATGGAAGTTTTGTTATTGTTATTAATTTATCCATCAGTCTGCTTTGTTCACAGACTGGTGGATTTTTGTTTTTATAGGAATATAACTCATTAAATTTATCCGCTTGTCGTCCGCTTATGAAATGCGATTCATATTAAATAAGGTATATCTGGCTTAACTTCGTTTCACATAACAGTTTGAGAAATGATTATTTTACGAGATTCTATATTTTTTTATAGGAAAAATGTACAAAGTTTCGAGAAAGTATGTATATTTGCACCGAAATAACGTTTTATTCTATTAAAAAACAGGAAAAAATAAATTCACAGACAATATTGATAATGGCGTGTGTGGAGAAAATTAAAAAAGTATGGAATATCTATTTCTAAGACGTAGGGAAACCATCTCCACTTCTCAAAGACAGAAGGATTTGCTCTTCAAAGCTGCTGAAAAGCACTGGAAGGAGGAAATTGTCATGAGAGGGAGAAACAACAAGGAAATAGATTGCCTGATTTACAAGAAGTTGCTTTACCAGTTGGAAATAAGGATGGCGTTTTTGGATTCGGAATTATCCTTAACAAAGTTGAGTGCTATGATTGATACAAACCAGACCTACCTCTCCAATGTAGTGAATAGATATTTTGAATGTAACTTGAAAGGATTGTTAAACAGGTATCGGATAGAATATGCGAAGGAGTTGTTGCAAACTGGCTATAGTACTTTGGAAAATCTTCCGAATAAATGTGGCTTCGCTTCAAAAAGTCCCTTTTATACAGCTTTCAAAAAAGTAACGGGGATAACTCCCATACAATATATGACAAGATTCAGACAACGGAATTAAGTCCTTTGTAAAATATGTATAACCAATTTTAGTTTTTAAATTTATAAATTTAAAGTTTTAATTATGAACAAAAAGTTTTTAAGTGCAATCCTGTTCGGAGCTTTGATGGTTTCGTCAACAGGAACATTTGTATCTTGTAAAGACTATGATGACGACATCGAAAATTTACAAGATCAAATCAATGCTAATGCTGAAGCTATTAAGACCATTAATGACCTTGTCGCTAAGGGCTCTGTTATCTCCAGCGTTGAGCCTACTGCTAATGGCATCATTATTAAACTGAGTGATGGAAAGTCTTACACTATTGAAAACGGAAAAGATGGTAATGACGGTAAGCCTGCTGATGTTTGGACTATTGGAGAAGATGGATTTTGGTACAAGAATGATCAAAAGACAGAGTATAAGGCTGTAGGTTCCAATGGAACTAACGGTGCTGATGGTGTCAATGGTGGCTTTTACCGTCCCAATACTGCTACAGGAAATTTTGATTATGTTGTAGTGGATAAAGATGGAAAAGAAACAGTGAAAGACAGCGGCATCGCATGGAAAGTTGGCGGAAGCAACATCACAGCTGTGGTAACAGACGGAGATGTTATTTTGCAAGGTGTTCCGGGTATTCCTGACGGAAAAGTGGTTATTCCACGTAATAACGTTCTTCGTTCATTGGTTTTTGTTCCTGAAGTTTATGTAGAAGGTATTCCCGGTATGCGCTATTATAATGTAGCTTACACACGTCAGGATTTGGATAAGAAAAATACTAAAAACGAAGCGTTTAAAGATATAAAAGATGGTGCGGTTGAATTGAACAGAGGAATTTTGGCACAATATCATGTCAATCCGTCTTGTGTTAACAAGTCAGAATTACAAGTTTTGAATCTGGCTACACGTAATGTGCCTTATCTGACAGCACGTTCGGCTGATTTTGAAGCTAAGGCAACATATAAGGATTTTAAGGACGGACTTTTGACTGTTGGTATAGAGTTAGGTAAAGGGGTTTCTTCTTGGTTGGACCAAAATACCAATGATTCCGTTCCTGTAGCTGCGTTGCAGGTAATCCGTGAAGGCAAAGATACTATTACATCTGACTATGCGACTCTTTATAAAGCAGCTGTGAAGAATGTAAGAATCGCCAATCCGAATGCGAAAGCTGAAGAACATTACCGTTTTGCAATCAATGATAACACTTTGAAATCTAAAGATTCCAAGGTTGTGTTAGGAGACAAGATTGTATGGAATGAAACTCCTCAAGATTATAAGGATTGTGATACAACTTTGGTTGACGGCTCTTCATTAGATTTGATGAGTCTTGTTTCTGCTCATGGTTTGATGGAAAATCAGGATTGTGCAAAACTTGACACCGAAACATATGGTTGGACATGGAAATTTGAAGTGGTAACAGGTTATGTTTTAGGTGCAAACAAAACTCCGCAGGATAAATTTGTTGCTTTGGAAGCTGACGGACATACTTTGAAAACTACGGTTTATGGTGATGATAGTCAGGGTGCTGCTATTGGTCGTACTCCGATTATCCGTGTTACTTTGATTGATGAAGCTGGCAAGATTGTATCAGGAGCTTATATCAAACTTCAGATTGTAAAAGAGGATGTTCCTTCAAGAGAACAGATTGAAATTGATTTGGGTGGAGCTAAATTCTCTTGTGCTGGTTATACAGGTACGGTAGATACGAAGATGATGAATCAGTTGATTTATAATGTTGTTGGTATGAGCAAGGATGCTTTCCACAATCATTTCGATGTCTTCAAAGCTTACAATGCTCCGGCAGAAGGAATTAACAAAGCTAATGTTGGTGAGGTTGAACAGAAAGAGGATACAGAAGCTATCAGTGGAAGAAGCTATAACTTGATTTGGACAGCTACCGATATGGAATTGTGGAACAATGCAGGCAAGGTTATGACTCATAGAGTTGTATACTATGATGATGCTAATGCTCCTACTGACTCATTGGTTGTTATATTGAAAGCTACAGCTGAAGATATTGCTAAGAATGCTGACATTGATGCTGCCAAGATGTTGGACAACTATTGGGATGCAGCCAAGACTTACACAAGTTATAACTTCAGAACTCCTGTTGTTGGTGAAAACAAAGTTGACAAATTTGAATTAATAACTGACCCGAATGCTTCATTCAAGACTGTTAATGGTAATCTGTTACTTTCTGAAGGATTGTCTGCTGGTGCTGTTACTAAATACTATTTCTGCATGGATGACATGAAGAAGATTGAAACAATTGGTAACTTGAAAGTAAAATTCAGCTTTAATGAAAAAGACAGTGTGTCATTATATGCTCAAATTTATGATGAGTCTAAGAAGACGTTTGGAAATCGTGAAATTGTAGCCAAGATTACAAATAAGTTCAGCAATACAGCTGAAGGTGATGCTGCTGTTGGAACTCCTTATGAAAGCTTTGATGGTGGTAAGATGAATAGTTTCTTGCAATATGGTAATTCTGTTGCAGGAGAGGGTATGGCAAATGCAACAAAACAGGGTGAGGTTGCTAAGAAGTTGCTGAACACTGGTGCTATGTATGCATTGATTTGTGCAGACCAATATCCTTGTGCTGACCTTAATAAGCGTGTTTCTGTAAGCTTCAAGGGGGCAGATCATTTCAAAGCTAATATTATCCGTCCTGTAAACGCTAAGGAAGTGGCTAATGGTAACTTCATTGATGGTAAGGATAAGATTCCGGCAGACAAAACTCAAGCTGAGGTTGGTACATATATGTCAATTGAAAAATTGGTTGACTTGTATGATTGGCGTGGACGTCAGTTCTCTGCTAAGGAATATAAAGAATATTATTATGGTTATTATGGAATTAAGAGTATCATTCCTGATCTTAAGAACGTAACTTGTGACTTGAATGGTGAAAATACTGCTGTTCCTACGACTGTAGTACTTGGTTGGGAATCAACAAATGGTAATGAAGTAACTTATGGTAAAGATGTTACAGATGATAAAGGAAATGTAACAGAAAAACGTGCTCAAATTTCTAAATACGGTTTTGTAACTTACTATAACAATGGTGCTAAACTTGATAAGGATTTCAATTTGATTATTCCTGTAACTATTGAGTATGCTTGGGGTAAGATTGAAACAACTGTAAAAGCCCATGTTGTCAAGACAGAACAGAAATAATTATTTGAAAGAATAATTAAAAGAAATGAGAATTTTTCTAGTAAGAAAGATTTTTATATAATAGAAAAACTTTAAATGAATCCCTGGCTTGTGAAAGTCGGGGATTTTTTTTAGTATGCCCAGTAGTGGTGTACGTTATAGGGGGTAAGTTTTGAATGAGCTCTGATAGTGGAAATCGTTAGCCAATAACAAGGGTGTCCGTGGCGACTCAATCTGAAGGAAGCTGGTGGCAAGTATTCAGCCTTGCGAACAGGAACTGCATACAAGTCCTGTTAAACAAGACGAAGTCCAATAACTATCCGAATCCATGTAAAGTAAATGCAGAAGGCATATGAGTTGAAAGTGTACGCTCTTATCTGAAGAGGTCTCACGGACGTATGGTACTTGATATGTGACATGTGGCTGAAACAAGATTGGTCGTGAGAAGTCAGCCGAGACCATAGTACCGATGAGTGAATATTGAGAAGGAACCAACCATTATTAGTAACTCCAATGAGGATTACCTTATGAAGGGAAGAAAGCAGAATAAACCGATGAGGTTAGACCAATCGGAGAGTAGGGTGAAACCTAAGAGTATGATTGGCTTGCAGACCTGTATGGGGATAAGTGAAACAGGATTTACAGATTTTACCCGCCCAAAGTACAGATTGTTAGAGTTTATTCTCTCATCCGCCAACCTTAATGCTGCTTACAAGAAGATGAACAGTAACACGGGTATCGGTGGAATAACGGCATGAGTACAGAAGACTTTGCCCTATCTAAAGGAGCATGGTTCTGAACTTGTAGGGGCCATCCGTGAAGGCACATACAAACCGAATTCTTTCCTTAGGGTAGAGATACCCGAAGCGAACGGTAAGAAGCGTGGACTTGGTATCTCTATGATAGTCGACCGTGTGGTATATCAGGGCATCAATCTGGTACTTGAAGCGTTCTATGAATTTCAATTCAGCGAAACGAGTTATGACTTTCGCCTCCATTGTGGTGCTCATCAAGAATGAAACAGATGATATTCTATCACTAGTGTCCCGTTAAATTCTTGTATGTATCAATTTAGAGAGTAATAAACTCATAATTAACTGATATTGAATATAAATTTTTCTTTCAGAAATGCATACTTTTGGGATTTCTCATTTCAAATCTGTTTGCTTTAAGTTTTAATGTAAATGATTAAGTAACAGTCTTATATAATGGTATTTTTAAATTTTAACGGGATACTAGTGATATTCTATGTGGAAATGTTTTGTATGGTTTGTTTATGAGTTGTTAAAAAAACAAATAGAAAAAGGTCTTGACATTGTTGCTTTTTTGGTAAAATACATATATATTTGGAATGTTCATCAAACTGGACAAGGAATTATAAACAAAAGCGTTTAGCTGGTTCTGTATAAGTGAAAAGTCGAAATTTCCTGGAAAGTACCAAGAATAGCCATACGTTTGGTCTGCAATATTTAGTAGGGGCGTTTCTTGTTGTACCAAGGGTTTCGACTCCCGCACTTATAGACGAGGTTAATGCCCTTCCGCTTTTAATTTAGATGGGTTTGCATATAGGGCACAAGCCTGTATATAAAGACATATGATAAAAATGAACAAGTGCAAATCCCGTTCTTATCTGAAGGGTATTATCAAACATTGGAACTCCACTGAAAAGAAATTTCCAGTACAAGGCTGATATGTAGGCTTCCACCATTGTCTATGTATCATCGGATAACGATTCCCTTTTTGGGGATCGGTTGTCTTTTATATCCTTTTATCAAGGTACTTCTGTCGGGTTATTATTAATTGAATATAAATATTTAAATGTAAGACGTATGGACAAAAGAATTGTAGGTGTCAATGCAGGTAATGTATGGCACGTTCTTAATGAAGTGAAAAGAATATCAATCCCCGAACTTGCCAGAAAATTGAATCTTAGTGTTGAGAGTACTGCATTGGCTGTCGGCTGGCTGGCCCGTGAGAACAAGGTTTGCATACACCGGGTAAACGGACTGATAGAGGTATGTGATGAAAACCAGTTTGGTTTTATGTTTGGATAAGTGTATGTATTATTATGGAGGGAAATTGGGGCTGGTAAAATGTTCCGGTTTCCTTCTGTTTTTATTTGGTAATGAATGGATAATGTCGTTTTCAAGGGTAAGTCAGCGACGGGAGTTCATACGAAGTATGAGTATGGTACATAACCGTAAGGATGTTATAAAAAAACTGACAAAACACTTATTCTTTAAGCATTTGTACCTCATTTGTAGATTTTTTTATTACACTTTTATCTTTCAGTTATGTTATACATTCCACTCCGTTTCATACTTCCGGCTTTGCCAGACTCATTGATTTATTCAGAAAAGTAATGTTTGTAGAAGTATCTACAAGATTAGAGTATAGATTAATTTATTTCCCTATTTTTACAGTCCTAAAAACAGATAAGATTATGACTAAAGCAGCAATTGTAAATGAGATATTCCTAAAAATGGGAACAGACAGAAAAGAAGTACTTCAGATAGTGGTAGGACTCATGGAGAGTGTTAAAAAAATACTGGCTAACGGTGAGAATGTGTACTTAAGAGGATTAGACAGTTTCGTAGTAAAACACCATGCTGAAAAAGTGGTCCGGGATATCACCAGGAATGATAGCTTTAAATTGGGCTGAGTTTATTTTTCCATTGTTTTTTAGCTCGTAGAATCATACTACTTTTGCGATATGGTTAAAAAATCGTTTTTGTATTTTTATTATAATATTTCCGTCAAGCTGTGAAGTGTAGCGGATGATTCTCTTGACATTCCATCAGTCTGCTTTTTGTGGATCGATGGATTTTTTGTTCTCCCGGCTGATAATCTTATCTTCGTTTTTAATAGCTTTGCCATGTTCAAAACTTTGTGATAGTATGGATAATAGACAGACTGATGGATTCGATAACTGAGGATATTCCTGCTGATGTGATTCTGACTTCTCTTGTATATAAACACCATGTGAATGATTTTCGGAGTAACCATTTCAATACAGCGAAGAAGCTTAGTAAATAAGACGATATAATGCAGTATTTTCCAAAATCAGAATAACCATAATACCTATATATAACCAAGGTGTGAATGTATTCCGACCTCTTTCTTGTTTTTTGTATCATTTAAATCTCTTCTCTTAAAAACAAGTTTTCCTATTTTTTATACGCTTTTATTGCAGGATAATTAAAATACTCTTATCTTTGTTGCCTGAAAAGATCGAAACATTATGTAAACGGAAGAGTTCAGTTCTTTCGGTAATTTTAGACAGTGTTTCGTAAGTGATTGAAATACAAAAATATAGATGTGTTTCAATGCTCCATAATTATGTACTCAAGTGAAAAAATGCAATGGTTTGCGATGCGTGCTACTTATCGCAGAGGCATGCAAATCAAAGGACTTCTTGACCAGAAAGGAATCAACAGCTTTATTCCGATGCGTTATGAAATCCATTTAAAAAATGGACACAGGAGACGTGAACTTGTTCCTGTAATCCGTGATATTGTCTTTGTCCATACAACCCAGTCCGAACTTCAGAGAATAAAGTATGGTATCCCCTATTTTCAGTATATGATGGATATCCGTAACGGTGAGAAGATCATAGTTCCCGATGAGCAGATGAGGCGTTTCATTGCTGTGGCAGGTACTTATGACGAACAGATTATTTTTTTCAGTCCCGATGAGGTTAACTTAAGAAAGGGAACAAAAGTCAGAATCACAGGAGGACAGTTCGAGGGATATGAGGGAGTTTTTGTGAAAGTGAAGGGAAGCAGGGACCGGAGAGTGGTTATCAGCTTGCAGGGTATACTGGCTCTTGCAATGGCCACACTCTCACCTGATCTTATAGAAGTAATTGAGGAACCGAAGAAAAGAAATCATGACTAAGGCTTTACCGGCAGGAATCAGGCTTCAGATGCTGATAAAGGATCATCATAAGGATATCTTGGAGAGAGAGAGGAACAACGGGAAGTTCATCCACCTTTATAATATAGGTACATACTGGGTGGCTTTTGAAAGATCAGCCTTTCGGGTGGATAATATTTTTCAGGGATGTGAGATTAGTCTGTTCATGGTTTCCGGTTATCCTGAATATGTCGTGATGGCTTCTGTTCCACATGATGAGGCTGATGATTATTTTCGGAAACATATTATTCATCACGACAAACCTGATTATAAGGTTCTGTCTATTTCTCCGGCTGCTTTGAATGGAAATTATCATAGGTGGCATATTCAGGCGGTGAAGAAAGTGTTGTGAAGTAGTAGTTAGTATAGAAAGACTATATGGTTAATATAAGATCTAAAATTTACTCTTATTTTACAAAAGGTAATGAACGTAGCGTTATCATAAAGAAAAATATCGCAGCTTCATTAGTCTTGAAATGTGTCAGTATTTTGATTTCATTGCAGGTTGTTCCTTTGACCATTGATTATATTAATCCGACAAAATATGGAATCTGGCTGACTTTAAGTTCAATTATAGCTTGGTTGTCCTATTTTGACTTGGGGTTTGCTCATGGTTTTCGTAACCGTTTTGCAGAAGCGAAAGCGAAGGGGGATATCAGACTGGCTAAAGAATATGTCAGTACTACTTATGCTGTACTGTTTCTGTTGTTCTCTGTTATTCTATTGATAACCTTGATGGTGAACAAATACCTAAACTGGAGTAGTATATTGAATATTGACGCGGTTTATAACGAGGAGCTTCATATCGTGTTTGGTTTGCTGGCCTGTTTTTTTTGCATCAATATTGTAGCCAGTGTTTTTACCACAATGTTGACTGCTGATCAGAAACCTGCTCTGGCTTCACTGATACAGACCGGAGGACAAGTTTTGGCCTTTGTTTGTATTTATATTTTGACGAAAAATACAACAGGAAGCTTGAGTGTATTGGCAATTGCATTTGCTGGAGTGCCGTGTCTTTTGTTAGTCTTAATTTCTTTTATCATGTTTTGTGGAGGGAGATATAAGATTGTAGCACCGTCATTGCACTATATTCGTTTTTCGTTGACTAAAAAGATTTTGGGATTGGGAGGACAGTTTTTTGTTATCATGATTTCCATGTTATTTATCTTCCAGTTCATTAATATTATTTTGTCTAGAGTAGAGAGTCCAGAAGCTGTGACGCAATATAATATTGCTTATAAATATTTTAATGTGCTTAATATGGTGTTTGTGATTGTTCTTACCCCATTTTGGTCGGCTTTTACGGATGCGTATGTGAAAAAAGACTATAGTTGGATGGGAGGAATAGTAAGAAAATTGGAATGTTTATGGTTACTATGTATTCCTGTCCTTATTTTGATGGTGCTATGCTCTAATTTTTTGTATCAATGGTGGGTGGGCAATTCTGTATCTGTTCCCTTTTCTTTATCCGTATGTATGGCTGTATATATTTTGTTTCAAATGGGGGGGAATGTATATATGTACCTTATTAATGGAACGGGTAAAGTACGTTTACAGTTGATGGTTTATATCATATTGGCTCTTGTGGCTTTGCCTTTGATAAATGTTTGTTGTAAGCAGTATGGTGTGAATGGAGTTTTGATTGTTCCTGTCGTAGCTTTTGCTCTGCAAGCAATTGTAGGTCGGATGCAAATTTGGAAAATCATAAAAAATAAGGCTAAAGGGATTTGGCTTGAATAATTAAATTCGATTGTGTATGGAAAAACCTTTGATATCAGTTGTGACTGTTGCTTATAATGCTGTTGCTACTATTGAACAGACCATTCTTTCTGTTATAAATCAGACTTATCCCAATATTGAGTATATCATTATTGATGGTGGCAGTACGGACGGAACGGTGAATATCATCAAAAAGTATATGGATCACATTGCTTATTGGGTGAGTGAGCCGGATAAAGGGATTTATGATGCGATGAATAAAGGTGGAATTAGGGCTACCGGTACTTTTATTCAGTTTCTTAATGCTGGTGATTGGTTGGAAAATGAATATGTTGTGGAAAAAATATTTAAAAAAAATCCTAAAAACGTAGATGTGATTTATGGTGATATGATTATCCGTCGTAGTGATGGAATATATTATGCAAAGGCTCAAGATTTGTCACATTTTAAATGTGACTTTCCTTTGTTTCATCCTTCAACATTTATATCTAAGTCCATATTTATTAGTCATTTATTTGATGTATCATATAGGATTTCAGCAGATTTTAAACTCTTACGTGATATTTATTATGAACATAGAATTTTCTTATATATTCCTTTTGCATTTACTAATTTTGATGCTGTCTATGGACTTTCTTCGACAGGGTGTGCTTTGGAAATATTTAGGGAGCGGGGAAGAATTTATGGCAAGGATAAAATGCTAGCATGGAAGTTTATATATATGATTTACAATGTGAATTTAAAAATTAAATTTTTGTTGAAACAGATTTTGCAATCTTGTTGGCCATCTTGTTGGAGAAGAGTTGTAAAGATGCGTATTCCAAGCTATTTAGAAAAAATCTCATGACATATTCTTTTATTTTATCTGACAGGAGGAATAATCAATATAAAATTATAGGTATATTGATATTTATGATATACCCTATATTATCATTCCCATTTATTTTAAAGGGAATATTAAAAAAAGAAAGATGGGCTTATCTATTAGGGGCAGTTCTGATGGGGTATATGGGGATATTGTATCCTCCGGCAGGAGATATGTATAGATATGCTGAAGATTTTAATTTATATAAAGAACTGGATTGGGAATATTTTTGGCTTTTTATGGCATTGAAATTTGACTATTTCTTGCCGTTACTTTCATGGGGATTGGGGAAATTAGGTGCATATCCAGAGTTGACACGCTTTTTGTTTGTTGCATGTTCTTACTATTTGTTATTAGATTTGTATCATGATATCACATTATCAAATAAGAATATGACTAGGCGGATTAGAGTTTATTCTCTTGTATTACTTGTTCCTTTAACCTTTTCAATTTATCTTTTCCGAATGGGGTTTGCTCAAACAGTCTTAGTTTATGGAATTTATTGGTTCCTAATAAAAAATAGAAAGAAAGGTGTTTTCTTTATAGTATTTGCAATCTTCATCCATGTCAGTTATATACCTTTTATTTTTATTGCGATAGCCAGTAGATATAAAATATTTAATTTTTCATCCAATATATTTTGTTGTCTTTGTTTTCTTTTAGTTTTTGTAGAGTCATCATCATTAGGTGTAACTCTTTTACGTTCTCTTCCTTTTTCGGAATCTTTGTTGGCTCATCTTGAGGAGTATATTTCCGGAAGTCAATCAGAGGATTTAAGTTCTCTGTTTACTATAAAACAACTGGTTGCAAAATATTTTTTTAATATTGTTTATTATATAACATTGTATCAATATTACATATTTTACAAATCAAATCCACAGCCATTGAAAATAAAGCGTTTTGTGAATATATTTATTCTTGTTATTATTATGAGTTCTTCAGTGCCTGTATTACATGACCGTTTGCTTGATGTTTTGAAGGTATTTTTGATATTGTCATCATTATGTTTTATGACTAATTCGTTCAGAATGCAAAGACTTTTACGAATAGTAGTAGTATTTACGATAATCAATATGTTGTTCACTTTTTGGCAGTTACGCTTTTATATAAGATTTGGAGAGTATAATAAGCTTTTAACATCTTCTTCTTTGTGTATAATATCTTTTCATTATACAGATGAATGGGTATCTAAAAATATTGATAAAGATGGTAATATAGTGCAATGGCTTAAATTGGGATATAAACCAGTAGAAAAATAGTATAAATGATAAAAGTTGTGGAACGGATTGTTTTTTACTTGCTAATGATATGTATATATTTTTTAAGACAATATAGGAATGAATGTGCTTAATGATAGTGTAGATGATACAGTGCAAAAAAAAGTAGCTTTTTTTTTGCCGACATTGAATATTGGGGGAATTGAACGTGTTTTTATCACTTATGCGAATTACCTGATAGATAAAAAATATAATATTTATTTTATCTTGTGCAAAAGAAGAGGAGAATTGTTATCTCTCTTAGATTCAAATATAAAGTTATATCATTTAGGCAATGTTCAATTAAAGTTTTCTTTTTTAAAGTTGAGGCAATCTCTGAAAGAGATTCAACCGGATGTTATTGTTAGTGGTGGGGATTTTCCAAATTTGATACTTATTGTATCTTCTTTGGGTTTAAAAAAAGTACCCAAAATCATTATTTCTCAGCACAATTATTATAATGTAGAAACAAGAAGATTGGGATGGTGGGCATATGGAACCTGTTTTTTTATGAAAAAAATCTATCCTAAAGCTGATAAAATTATAGCTGTATCTGACGGAATTCGTGAGTTCTTAATTAAGAAGATACATATATCAGCTGATAGGATAATAAAACTTCCCAATCCAATAGATATAAAAGGTATAAAGGAAAAGAGTTTAGAATTATTGGATATAACATTGCCTGATAGATATATTCTATTTGTAGGGCGATTAAGTTATGTGAAAAATTTATTTTTTTTATTGGATGCATTTGAAATGGGCAAATTAGATAATAACAGTTTGGTAATAGTAGGTGATGGTGAGATGAGGAATGCATTAATGAAAAAAGCTAAAAAGATGCATAAGGCTGATAATATAATTTTTTTGGGTGCAATGGAAAATCCGTTGCCAATTTTAAAAAAAGCTCAACTATTGGTATTGCCTTCCTTTTCAGAAGCTTATCCTACAATTTTATTAGAGGCTCTTTGTTTATATATTCCAGTTGTGTCTACTCCTACCAAGGGAGCAAAAGAGATATTGCATAATGTTTCTGGAACATATATTTCAACTGATTGCTATAATATAGAAGAATTTGCCAGACTCATGGAAAGGGGAGTGAAAGAGAGAATTAGTCATAAAGTTATAGATGATAAAATTGGCTTAAATTCTATTGAAAATATAGGTCTTAGAATTCAACGTGAAATAATAGAAGATAACAGATTATGAATATTTTAGTTGATTTAACCCAAATACCGATTCAAAAGGTAGGGGTAGGGGTATATGCTAAGGAAACGTTTAAATTTCCTAATGAAGATGCAAATGAATTATTTTTTTTGTTACAAGACGATGATAACGACTTAAGAAGTACTTTTTTAAAATCCAAAATTATTTTAGTAAAATCTAAATTTTTTCGATTTTTTTTCTGCCGGTTCTTATTAGAGCAATTTTATATTCCTTTTTTATGTTATAAATACAAGATAAATATATTGCATAGTCTTCATTATAGTTTTCCTATATTCTTGTTTAAAGTGAAAAGAATTGTTACTATTCATGATCTTACTTTTTTTATACATCCAAGTGTTCACACATTTATAAAACGGTATTACTTTAGATTATTTATAAAATTGGCATGTCGATATGCTGACCGGCTTATTTGTGTATCAGAGTCAACTAAAAAAGATTTAGAGAGAATATGTGGAAGGAGATCTGTTTCAATTGATGTTATACCCTTGTCGTGTTCTCCTAAGATGCAAGTTGGGGAGCAGGAGTTAGAATTAGTAAAGAAGAAATTCGGTGTGGTATCCCAATATATGTTATTTATAGGAACATTGGAGCCTAGAAAGAATATTCTTAATTTGATAAACGCCTTTTATAAGTTTTCTCAAAAGAATAGAGATTATAGTTTGGTTATAATAGGAAAAAAGGGGTGGTTTTATGAGTCGATATTTAAATTGGTTGAAGAGTTGCATTTAGAAAGAAGTGTTGTTTTTACAGGATTTGTTACTACAAAAGAAAAATTTATATTGTTATCAGGAGCACATTCTTTTATTTATCCATCAATTTATGAGGGGTTTGGTTTACCAGTTTTGGAAGCTATTACTTATGGTATACCTACTATCACAAGTAAGTTATCATCATTACCTGAAGTCGCAGGAAATGCAGCGCTTTATATAAATCCTTATGATGTTCAAAGTATATCTGACGCTATAGAATCTGTGAATTGTGATGAAGAAACAAGAAGAAAATTAATTAAGAATTCTGAAAAACAAAGATTAAAGTATAGTTGGAAAAAGACTGCCAATTTAACATATTCTTTGTATAACAGATGTGGAAGTATTTAGTTGGATACTTGTGCTATTTACTCTTGGTCGTATTTTTTAGTAAATTTTAAATGGTATAATAAATTGGGTTTCCCATGAAAAAACATGCTTATCTTATAATCGCTCATGATAATTGGAAGATATTAGAAAAATTATTGATTTTATTGGATGATAAAAGAAATGATATTTATTTACATATAGATCGTAAGTCTAATCTTATAAACTTCTCAAATAACGTCCATAATGCAAATCTTTTTGTTTTTCATGAAATAGATGTTAGATGGGGAGATATATCTCTAATACAAGTTGAATTTTTCCTTTTTAAAACTGCATATTGTAAGGGGAATTATTCTTACTATCATCTGATTAGCGGTAGTGATTTACCATTAAAAACACAAGATGAAATTCATGCTTTTTTTGACGCTCATTATCCCACTGAATTTATTGGATTTTCATTAGAAATGACATGTGATGATCGTGTAAATAGGGCTTACATCTTCCCAAAGTATCAAAGAATAAAAAACAGGTATGGTAATAAACTGTTAGGTTCACTCCGCTCCTTTTGCGCTTTTCTGCAAAAAATCTTGAATTATAATCATTATAAGTTGAAAGATAAATTGATGATAGGACCTGAATGGGTTAGCATTACAGAACAGTCTGTAAGTTTGATTTTGTCAAAGGAGAAAGTTATAATGAAACAATATAGATTTGCTTCTTGTGGTGATGAAGTTTATAAACAGACTATTATAGGAAATTCTTTTTTATTTAATTATGTATATGACAAAAATGATGATTATAAGGGATGCATGAGATATATAGATTGGACTAGAGGCAATCCATATATATTTCGTTCTGCCGATTTTGAGCAATTAATGTCCTCAGATAGAATGTTTGCAAGAAAATTCGATGAAAAAGTAGATTTTGATATAGTTGAAAGAATATTTGAGGTATTGAATGGGCAAACAAGTGATTCTAAGATGAAATATTACTTCTAATATGTTTAATTAAGAAAATTATGATTACAGCAGCGGTTGTTACATTTCACACATCTCGGAAAGACTTAATTCGTTTAATAGATTGCGTGTTACAATCTTCGGTAGATAAGTTTTTTATTATAGATAATTCAACGAATGATGCTTTGCGTGAATTAGAATCGGTGTCAGAGCGAATCACTTATATTTATAGTGACAATTTGGGCTTTGGAAGTGGGCATAATATTGCTATTGATCGGGCAATAGATTTAGGTAGTGATTATCATATCATAATCAATCCGGATATTTATTGGAATGGAGATATAATAGAGCAGTTGGTGCAATTTATGGATCAGAATAAAGATTGTGGCTTGGTAATGCCTAAAATTCTTTATCCCAATGGAGAGGTTCAATATCTATGTAAGCTTCTTCCGACTCCTTTAGATTTATTTGGAAGAAGATTTATTCCATTCAAAATGTTTCAAGAAAAGCGTAATGCATGGTATGAAATGCATTGGAGTGGGTATGATAAAGTTATGGAAGTTCCTTCTTTATCAGGTTGTTTTATGTTTATACGGACTGATATATTGAAAAAAACAGGAGGGTTTGATAAACGTTTTTTTATGTATGCTGAAGATATGGATTTATGCCGTAGGATAGGTGAAATAACTAGGACGATGTATTATCCTTCAGTTTTAGTTTTTCATGAATATGAAAAGGGATCATATAAGAATCGAAAGTTATTGAAATATCACATCTGTTCTATTATTAAATATTTTAATAAATGGGGCTGGTTTATTGATAAAAAGAGGAGAAAAAAGAATGATTATTGCTTGAAACTTACGGAACACATTAGAAACTAAATATAACATGCTACTGAACATTGTTTTTATTTTTTCCGGCTTTCTAACAGCCGTGATTCTTGCTCGTATTATCATCCCTCGTATTTTAATCATTTCTCTTCGTAAAAGATTGTTTGATACGCCTGATATACGGAAAGTACATAAGAAACCTGTTTCTCGTTTAGGAGGTGTTTCTTTTTTTCCTGCCATATTGTTCACCGTTACTTTTCTTATAGGTGTTTGTGATAAGACGGCATGGATACCTTTAGTGGATATAGCACGGCATTGGATACAGATTTTGTTCCTGTCTTCCGGATTGACATTATTGTTTATCATAGGTATTGCTGATGATCTGATAGGAGTCCGTTATCGTCAAAAATTTTTAGTCCAGTTACTTGCTGCCATGATGCTTCCGTTATCGGGTTTGTATATTAATGATTTTTACGGTCTGCTTGGTATACATGAAATCTCTTCATTTATAGGTGTTCCTATAACCCTATTGCTTGTGGTCTTTATCACAAATGCTATTAATCTGATAGACGGTATTGACGGTCTGGCTTCTGGACTTAGTATGGTTGCATTATCTGTTTTTGGGTTCTTGGCTGTTTTCAATGAAAGGTGGATGAGTGCGTTGCTTGCTCTTACCACAGTGGGCGTGCTGCTTCCATTCTTCTTTTATAATGTGTTTGGTAACGCTGATAGGGGAAGGAAGATCTTTATGGGGGATACTGGAAGTTTGACCTTGGGGTATATACTGAGCTTCCTGACTGTACAGTACACGATGAATACTTATGAAGATGGTATTGACTATGAAGGTGCCATATTGATAGCTTTCAGTGTGTTGTTGGTTCCTTGCTTGGATGTGGTAAGGGTAGTTCTAGGTCGTGTACGTCGTGGTAAAGACCCCTTTATGCCGGATAAGACACATATTCATCACAAGTTTCTTGCCATGGGATTCACACCGCGTAAAGCGATGATTTCCATTCTTTGCATTTCATTTTTCTTTTGTTTGATCAATATTATTTTAGTCAGTTATATAGACAATACGATATTGTTTCTCTGTGATGTGGCTGTATGGACATTGATGAATCTTTATATGGATAAGATAATATTACGTTATAATAAATCAGGAATATGATTATTCCCTCTTTCCGTCTTTATCATTTTGCAGTAAAACTGATATGGAAATCCATGTTGGTGCTTACCTTTTTCTTTTGGACCGGTCTAGCCGTTATATTTTATCTTGTAAACCATGTTGCTATATGGGTTGAGTATGGATGCTGGTTGTCTCTTATGATTTTTGGAACTTATTTTCTTTTTATGGATGTGAGGTTGATGGTGATGATTATGCGTCATGAGGAAAAGAAAAAATGGAAACGGTACAGGTTAAAAAATAAATTTGAAGAATGAGATCGAATAGAATTTTCATAAGTGTATTACTCGTTTTTCTGTTTTTTATACCGACAACAGTGATTTCCCAGATCAATTATGGTACAACTGGCTTAATGAATATGCCTACAGCCGATATGCAGAGGGACAAAACTTTCATGGTTGGAGGTAATTGGTTGAATCATCACGCTACAGTACCGAGATGGTGGTATGATACATGGAATTACTATATTAATATAACTGTTTTTCCTTGGTTAGAAGCAGGTTATCTATGTACCGGTCATAAGGCTGTTCCTGTGGATTATGGTAATCGTTCTGATTATTGGGTTCCTTCAACTTATGGCAAGTTTGTTAATCAGGACCGTTCTTTTCATTTCCGTCTCAGAATCTGGAAAGAAGGCTGGTGGAAATCGTGGACTCCCCAGATCGTGATAGGCGCTAACGATGGGATTGGAGATTCAGCCAATGGAGGCTCATTATCTGTTCAATCTGATCAAAATTATAATAATGGTTTTTTGAACCGTTACTATCTGGCTATAACCAAACATCTTTATTTTGATAAAATCGGTACATTGAGTGGACATATCTCATGGATTTATAGCAACCGTTTTGATAACAAGCTTAATAATCCTGCTTTCGGTGCTAATTTTCATTTTGACCTGAAAGAAAATGGTTCGTTGATGAACAGGATTATTAATGGTGTGAATCTGATGGGTGAGATTGTTCCGGGTTATACTGATGTGAGATCTGATCTGACATTTGATCCTGATGGCTCGAAATATCAGGTGAATATAGGAATGGAATATAGTTTTTGGAAAGACTATGTAAATGCAGTGGTGGAATTTAACAGGTGTCGTTATTTTTCTGGTGGGTTAGTGTTCAAAGTACATTTAAAGTGAGTTTATATATGTTACGTAAAATTCAATTTTTTCTTTTTATATTCTTTCTCTTCTTTGTTTCTGTATCGGCTGAAGAGAATGAACAATTCGCATCAATGGCTTGTCGTTTTGTCAGTGCCAATCGTTTCACTCTTAATTGTGAACTTCAAGAAAACAGGATTATAGCTTTTAAAACAACAGATGATCAAATGTTGAGGATGTTGTGTTTATGGATACCTCAGATCAAAGATGATGAATACGAGTTGGATGATAAAAGTATTTCGTTATTGTCTAAGGTGGATCATGTTTTGGTAGGATATGGTCAGGTTCCAGGTAATCCTTTATTTTATTATTGTTTACCGGTTAGGAAAGTTGTCTCCAAAATGAAAATGAGGGTTCTTGGGAAGTATAAGATTCCGTTAGCTTTATGTGATTATCATTTCAAGAAGTAGTAAAAATATCTCAAAGTCAGACAGAGGATATCTTTGCTTTTATTAGCAGGGATATTTCTTTTTTATTTTCTCTGTAAAAAAATATGCTGTTTCTGCTTGGATATTTTTGGGGGGAAGAGCTTAAATTATATAATTGTTGTGTTCTGGTATACCTCTTGATTCCTTATTCAACGCTGCTTTCAATCTGATGGTGGCGTTTTTTATTTTGCATATCATTTGTTTATGTCATGTAATCTGCATACCTTTATAACATTTCAACTAAAATATAAATTTATTTTTTCTCACCTGTTTGTTTTTACTTGTGAAGGCAGGGACAGACTGACCATCAAAGGATTTAGTTTTGTGGAGAGGTTATTCCGAAAAGGAGGTAACCTCATCTTTTTATATTGCTTGTTGAAAAAGAGTGAATGGATAAAACTGTTACTGTCTTTCGTGGACCATAACAGATGATTTTAGGGTTTTCACAATAAAATTAAAAAAGTCCCGTTGTAAGAATAGTAGAAGAGCCTATTCCGAATATAAAAATGCAGCCGTTTTGATCTTTGGTTTATTATTCCTATTTTTGTATTTATCAAGTCCTGTTGTGATCTGTAAAATAATAAATCTTATTGGGCTGAGTGTTCCTAAAAAAGATCACTTACAGGACTTGATTCTTGTGATGTGGAAAAAAATGAAGGAGACCGAACATTTGTATGGTTCAATCTCCTTTTTATTGGCTATTTCTTTCTTGATTTATATTTCCTACGTTCACATCCGAAAGTATTATGAGAGTAGGCATATTCAATTATTTCAGTAATATCATAATCCGGAACAAGCTCTTCGATGAATGACTTGGCTCTGTTTTTCTCTACTCCTGCCTTACATAGAACTCCAGCATAAGACATCGTAGTATTATTCCTCCCGTTGGCTATTGATTTTCCAGTCCAGATTTTCCCAAGGATACGGATTATACTGTCATCTGAAACAACTTGTCTGCTCAGAGTGTTTAGGAAATTGGCTACATAAGAATCATCCTCCGTCATTATTTCAGTTCCTGTTTCATCCCTTATAATGGTTTCTGTTACAGTATCAAGTATAATAGGCTTAGGGGTAGATGGAACAAAATGAAAAGGCTGAGGATTAGGATTTTTCCATAGGTTCGGATCATAGCTCAGAAAATTACCTCTGGCTAAATCCACCGTACTTGTATCTTTCTCAGGGCAATCAAAGAGTTCCAAAAGTTGATTATACAGGTCATAATGATAAAGCGGTTCATAATTATCATGAAGAATAATCGCTTTATAACCCTTACCGCTCGGAGTGACATAATAGGCATAGATACATGGAAATCCTTGTAACCATTTTCCGAACTCATCCATCTTCTCCGGCTGAATATGGTCGAAATCCAGAGCGGTGAATGAAGAATAGTGAATCAAATCGCTTCTGTTCTTCGTCTTGAAAGTTCCGTTCCATGTTACAGCCGGAAGTTTCATCTTGGCTTTCTCTTTTTCTTCCTTGGTCTTGGCTTTCCTTACCGCATCAACTTTCCCGGCTACATGATAATAGCTGTCGGTCTTGATTATATCCAGTACCTTGTCTATATCATATTCTTCAGGGTGATTGATGTCTGTAATTCTATTGAAAAGTGATATTTTTGTTCTGAAGTGTGATGTTACCTTGAAAGTCGCTATCAATTTACCTTTCATCCTGACAGTCCTATCCTCGCAGGTCAGGTATTTGGATATATCAGAAGCACTCGGTTTTCCTGTTATATTCAGTTCCTTATAGATACCTTGAAGTAAATCCTTGACTTCTGATTTGGTATAAGTCTTGTCTGTCTTCAAAGCATCTATTAGTTTCACTGCTATCTGATCCTTGGGTAGCTTGTCAAAAGGAGTAGGTTCGATAGCTTGTCTGATATAGTCTTCCCTCCAACATAACGCTTCAAATCCTTCTTTTCCAAGAGCGTCATGATATTTCTTATATTTGCCCTCTATGAAAGTACAGTCCTCCAAGAGTTCAGGGAAATTATCATATAGGTCACAATACAGTCTGGCTTTTCTAGGGAACTGATTATCCAGATTCCACTCCTTGAAAATCCGCTGTACTTCAGGATCATCACTTCCTGAGGATTTTGTAACGACAGCACCAACCCTTAAAGCACGGTACATGGAAAAATCATTGTTATAGATCCGGTTTGTAACTTCCCATGCCCTTCTTTCAGATATTTCAAGGATTTCATTCTCAACAATTCTGACATTATTATCCGCATCCTTGATAATACAGCAATAGTGTTCCTTATGTCCCTGTTGCCTGATTGTATTTTCCATCATCTGCAATTGTTCATCCTTGTTCGGAACCGCATTAAAATTATCAATCTGCTTCTTTGTCTTATCCTTCTTCTCCTTGATTGAGTTCTCCAGTTCCTCTTCCGTAACCTTTGATTTTCGGGTATTAAAGTAAAGAGTGGCTGTATTACGGAACGGATTTGTATCAAGCCTCTGTCTACCTATTATCTGTTGTAAATCCACTGAAACATCCACGGTCATGCTTTTCACCAGCGGATTGGCAAAGATATAGGAATAGGCGTTGGTGGAATAGAAATCAGCACCTATATATACGGTGGAAGTACAGAAGGTGAACATCTTATGCGGTTCTCCCTTACCCGGAATATCACCGATCATAAACTTTTCTCCCACCTCCCTGGATAATTCATTCAGTTTCTTGATGTTTTCTGATTTGGAAGAGCAGATTATGTTTACCTCGTCCACTTTCAAGCCATTTTTCTTTATGATATTCTTTATAACGGAAACATCATTGATATAGAAAACAGCTTCCTTCGCTACAAATTCCTTACCATCCACGACAGTACTATTTCCTTTTCCTTCCCTGTATTTGCCGGTCAGCTCACTACATAGTTTGAAGACAGACTTTTTGGATTTTATAACCTCCACTTTCGGAATCTGCATCATACTTTCAGGCCATAAAAGTTCATAGAAAGTCATATCCTTGAATTGTCGGGTCATGTCAAGGTAGGATTCCAGGAAAGGTGTGGCTGAAAGATAGACCACAGTACTGAAAGCTCCCAGGATCTGCCCGAACTCATATTCCGTTGTAGGCTTGAACTGGCAATCATAGAACATGGCTTGAAATTCATCCACTACCACAGTCCATTCATCCAGGTCTTCACCATCAGCTACCAGAACTTCCTTTATCTTCCTGAGTGAGTCGTAAGTGGTAAGGATCTTTTTCCCACCTGATTTTATATATTTCCCCAGTTCATCGTTAAAAGCAAAGATATCCTTTTCCGAATAAGACTTGCTCTCAAAATACTTCTCACGGTTTCCCTGATAACGGTAGAGATGGAGGTTGTCGGAGAGATGCTGTGAATACTTGTTATAAAGGAGCTGTTTTCTGGGACTGGCCAATATCACTTTCCTGTCTGAACCGATATAGGCTTCAGTAGCTCCACAACCACAAATCCTTTTATTCAGGATGTAATGTTGGTTCATAGGCAGAAGGTTCCATAACTCCTTCCATTCTGACAGATACTTTATTCCGTCAGGTACATTTAATGTTATCTTTTTCATTATCTGGAATTAAAAGTTTATGTTGGGGTTGGTCAGAGACAGAAGTAGATACGAAGTATGAGTATGGTACATAACCCGAAGGGATGTTATAAAAAAACTACAAAAACGTTATTCTTTAAGCATTTGTACCTCATTTGCACACTTTTTTATAACACTTTGTCTTACAGTTATGTATTACATTCCACTACGTTCCATACTCTTGTCTCCGACCAACCCTGATTATTCATTTATTGATTGTCAGGTAACTTGAAATTGGGATTATTCCAGTTTAGTTCTTTGGTCAGCTTATCTATATCCTCCTTCTTCCTTTTCATATACTCTTGATATTCAGGACTGCTTTCTTCCACCCATTTAAGATTTAAGGCATGAAAATCCTTGTAATCCATGTTCTTATGAAGTACCCTTGGCCTTTTCATTGTAGATTTATCCCCATCTACATATTCTGCCGCAGCCATCAGATCATCAACATCCGCAGTCTTATCTTCATAGTTTCCCCACTTATTCTTTCGCCTATAGGAAACATAGGGATGCTCTATTGCCTTCATCGAATCTGTGTCGCTGTCTCCGATTTCTTTCACAATAGGTAATGCTTTTTTCTTATCAAGTATTGTTCCATCAACTTTCACTTCCAAACCATTATCTAATTTACGTTTAGTGGCTGTTGGTTTATACTTCCTGACCTCTTTCCATTCAAGATTATTGGCTTGACAGTTTCCTAAGTCGCCATCTTTATGAATCAGAATATATTTCTTTCCATCATTCGGCATGGGTTTGTAACAGATGGCTATAGCTTCATCGAGTGGAATTTCACCATGACTTTTGGTGTTTAAAAATTTACTTCCGTCAGGTCTTGTATGGATTATCAGGGGACAATTCCAAGTAGGATCATTATATTCCCGATAAGCATAATCACCGGCATTGTTCACCCAGACATTATACTTCACACAGTACCGCATCATTCTCCCGTTTATCATTTTGGGAGCCTTTATTTTCTGTTTTGTATTCATTGTCTTCTGCTTTTAATGGTTAATAAAATGTTTCTCTCTTCTCTCAGGTATTTTACCAAAGAGTTATACGCTTCGCATCTTCTACGCTTTCTTGGAATTACAGCAAGAAGTTCACTCAATGTAACTTCAATGCTGAGACCGGAAATGAAATGTTCCTCACCGATATAACCTACCAGTGCTTCGACATCATCTTTGAATTTTTCCGGAGTTATACTTACTTTTTGGATGATAACATCAGGAGCAGTATTTTCCTGACGACCCAATGAAGATTCTGAACCTTCAATGGATGTACTGTTTAATTTTAGAATCATTTTCAGAAGTAAGGATTAGAGGGTTACAGAGGAGCGTTTTAGCGATTTGGGGCGGATTATGGCTCTGAAATTCCTAAATTTGATTATTTGTGGAGAAGCCTTGTTATTTGTATATTTAGGCTTCCCCACTGTTTATTGTCAAGGTTTTATCTTTCTTGGAGTCGGATAAGCGTGGTATTCTTTTTCGTCCAAAAGACACCCGTTTTCTTTAGCACTACGTTTCACTCCGTCAGCACTCCAAGTACCCCACTGCTTGAAAAAGAAAGCTGTACCTGTGGAAACGTCACATTGGGATTTAATATTCAAAATCCAGTCCTTTTCCATCTTTCTGGCTCTATTACCAGATTCACCGCCAACGATAACCCAATCAATATCAGACAAGTCAAGTGCTCCCAGGTCTTCCAACAAAGGCTCGCAACTGAGGAACCGTACCGGAGCATCCAGTTTCTTCAGGTAATCAATGCGATCTTTCACCTTCTGATTCTCAACAGTAACACCGAGCCAGACATTTTCAGGAATGGTATGAACTGAAAAATATTTATACATTCTATCGGCCCGTTTTGTCAGAATCTGAAATGTATGCTGTGGGCACTGGTTGATAACTTCCATTACTTTGTCAATGAAATCAAACGGGATTTCTATATGGAAGAAATCACCCATACTTGCCACGAACACAAGCTTGTTGCCTTTCCACCAAAAGGGTTCGTTCATACACTCGGGATGTATGGTCGGAGTAAAACCGTTCTGATACTTCGCTTGTCCCATAGCTTGTAGTCGTTTAACCATAGCTTTCGCATAACAATCATTACATCCGTCACTTATCGGAGTACAACCTGTCATTATATTCCAAGAAATGCTAGTCCACGAGATTTTTGTATTATTACTCATATTTTTTTCATTGTTATTTTATTATTAAAACTCAACATCCACCTGTTTCTAAGCCATTTATACTCTATACCCGGGATGTTTTCAGGCATAGAAAGGGCTGTAATGGGAATTTTTTGTTTTCTCATTATCCAAAAGTTTTTAGAAAGTTCAATTATGAGCAAGCAAGCCGGCGCCTATGCTTGCTGACTAATATCAGAATTTCAAGCACCTATAGGAGACTATTTCAATGCCAATCTCCTCATCCCTGATTGCGGATTGTTGTAAAGCATACCAAAGGTTAAGATCCTTCCCGACAATAACCAGCTTCTTTTCCAGAGCGTCATCAAGGGAAGTAACAAGGTCTCCATTATCATCAACTATGGAAATATCACGTACCAGATAATCATAAGCAGATACCACATGAAGTATTATCTTACTCTCTAAAGGGCACTTCAACCGGCACTGTAGTTTGTTGATGATTCCGGTATCAAGTTTGGTCCTTTGAGGGAGACAGAGAATATATCCATCACTCCTAAGTTGATCTAATGTTTTCATCATCACGTTCTTTTATCAGTTTATAATTGTTTTCTCCTACGTTAAAGCGATGTTTTGTCTTTTGGGGAACAGAAATTGTAGTCAATGAAGTACAATTTGCGAAGGCTCTGGGGGCAATTTTAATTAACCTGGGGAAACTGATTTTCTCCATATACACATTCCCCTCAAAAGCACTCCCGCCTATTTCCATAACCCAGAACGGCACATCAAATTCCCGTTTGTTAGAAAAATTAAAAATCAGTGTACCGTCAGCCGTATATAGACATTCATCCTGGATTTTGAAATATTCAGACAGGTTGTCAATTTCTCTTATACCGGAATAGGCAAAAGGATTTCCTATGATTTCCTTCAAGCTATGTGGTAATGTGATACGGGTTAGGTTTGGGCACTTCCAAAACGCTTCCCGATTTATGCATTCCACTCCTTCCGGCAGGTGTACATGTTCAAGATTGGTACAGCCGAACAATAACTTTTCCGGTATTTCTGTTACCTTTGGAGGAATGGCTATTGAGTTTAGAGCCATCCTTTGAAAAGCTCCTGAACCTAATTTAGTAACCGAGTCAGGTAAATCCAAGAATTCGGTCTTATTGGAAAAAGAGAGGGTAGCAAAAGCATTATCCGAAATACTCTCTGTTCCGTTTTCGACAGTATAATAACAGCACTCTTGATTCAATAGCTTTAGAAATACCTTTCCATCGCCTGAATATAATGCACCATTACACTCTTTGTTCTGATTTTTTATCATTTAAAATTATAGTTGATCCCCCACCACGAAGATGGGGGAAGTTGTTTTATGAAAGAATTTTTTTGATTTTGTCAAGATTGGATGATTTTTTGGGTGAGGCTACACTGGAAACCATCCTGTCGTACTCCTCTTCCGCATTTAAAGCCAAAGCCTCGTACTCTTCCTTTTTACCATCCTTTTTGATTTCCTTCTGGAAATTTTTCCATGCTTGGGTTATTACTTCTGTTTTTTGGTTTACAGAATCTGCTTTTATGGCAGCAAGTAGTGTCTGTTTGGACAAAGAAGTGATAAAAAGCATCAGTTGATCCATCGTTTCAGCTTTCTGTACATCAGAAACGGCATTATAAGCTGCAATGACAGCATCAATGATGGCACTGTTCCTCTTCATCCGTACTTCATTTCTACATGCTACCTGGATGGCTCTGCGTATTCTGTCTCCACGCTCTATTTCAGCATCCGTACCTCTAAGTTCATCAGACAGTTTATTGTAAAACAGCGCATCCTCAAATTTCTGTTTTCTATAGCCGTCAATCATCTTGTAAATTTTCCACGCGGCACGCTGGGTCATCTTATCCTCATTCACGCATTTTTCTATACTGGAAAGAACAGTCCTGCCCTCTTTTTCAAAGGTCTGTACCAGAAGTGTTTCGGTATCACGATGATTCCATTTCTTACAGGCAAGATTATATTCTCCAATAAATGCTCCTATAGGAACATCTTTAGGAATATTCACCAGTTCCATTCGTGCATCCAACGGAATGTTTCTGGTCTCTTCACTAGCTAGCCAAAGAGCAAGAGCATCCACTTTGTGCTGCCCGTCAAGAATGCAATAATACATATCTATATTAGGAGTGGCTAATGTAAGAATATTGCCTGCGCGATCTTTAAGAATATGACCTTTTTCTATCAGTTTTCGGGCTGCTACAACCTTAATGCTGTTCAGCATACCGACACGCTTGAAGGAGCCAAACAGAAACTCCACATGTTTCATGTCGATTGACCGGTTTTTATCAAGATATGCAAATTTCCCACCGGCTCTATGGAAATCAAAAACTCCTACCTTCTCGCCATTACTTAATTGCATAAAAATTTTAGCTTTGAGGGATTCCCCATCTATTTGCACACTACTTGCAAGTTGTTGCGCTCGCAGTTCCTTCTCTTTTGCGCTACTGTCACTGTCAGGCGTAGCACTACCCTGAGGTGTCATACCATTGTTAATACTCTCTATCATCGCTTGGATGGTTGCCTGCTCTGCCAATGCAGTCACAGGACTTTGGTTGTTTTCTTTCATTTTTTAGTATGAAAAGTTATTCAAATAAGCATCAATAGCAGTTTGATCATATAAAGGTGTCCGTCCTACATATTTTGTAGGTCTTAAATAACCTTGCTCCCTATGGCGATATAACTTTGCTTTAGAGATATGAAGCATTTCACACAACTGTTTTGTTGTATATAGTTTCGTACCTACATTGTTTACATTTATACTCTGGGAGGATTGCTCCACCCTTTCTAGCACTCGATTAACAATTTGATCGGCAATCGTTTCTACTATTTTTTTTACTAGTTCGTTCATGATTTTTTCTTTTGATGCCACAAAGTACGAGATTTTTCCACAGCTTTTTCAGGGGGTATTTAGAAGAGAAAAAAAATTATTCCCCCTACAAATAAAAAGCCCATTGGAATGACCAATGGGCTAGCACTCTTTATTCTAAATGACTTATAACAGACTTTTTTATATCTGCATCTATTGCTCGGTATCTAGAGAATGCTTTACTACCATCTGCGTGTCCTGTCATACTACCTATTAAATTAGCGTCTTTTACTTCTTTATATAGATTTCCAATAAAGTTCCTTCTTGCCATATAAGATGTTGCAACTTCATAGATGGGATGCTGTTCATCCTTTCTTGTTATCGGATTGATAACTGTTACGATTCTTGAAATATCAGCTTTCTGGAGCATTGTTTTTATAGCTTTATTATAATGTTGTATTGAAATGAAAGGTAATAACGTTTTATGCTTTCTATCTGCGTAACGGTTAAGAATTATTTTAGCTTGAGAGATTAGTGGTACGCTTACGGTCTTACCACATTCATCTACTGTTTTGCTTGGTATATATTCAATAGAATCGCCCACGACATTATCATCTGTTAATTTATAAAGATCACCGGAGCGAATACCTATGCAAGATTGAAAAACAAAGATGTCACGTTGTATTGCCAGTTGTGGATCATCTGAAAAGTCAAAATTAAACAGTTTATTCCTTTCTTCTATTGTTATAAAGAATGGAGTACCATAGACACAAGTCGGTAGATGATACTTTGTAAAAGGATTGTTAGTAGTTCTGCCTGTATTAACTGCCCAATTATAAAAAGTCCTAAGACGTTTTAAGATGTAGTGTACCCCATTAGTACCTCTAGCTTTTGGAATTCGCATTTCGGGATATGTTTTGTATATTTTTGCGTATTTAATACAATTTCCGTCTTGATCGAAAAAAGTATGTTCAATGCGTAAAAATTCCTCAAACTTAATCAGGTCTAAGTCTGTAACTTTATGAATATTGAGAGAGTAACCATTACCTCGGTATATCTCATATCTTTTCAACACTCGTATCAGTGTACCAAACTGCGCCTCTCTATTTCCGGTTTTTACACGGACGGATATAAACAATTTCAATAAATCAAAAAAAGCTAGTTCATCATTGTCACTCTCTTTTTCATCTTTACCGAAATGGAACTCATTGATAATACGTTCTAGCCAAACTTTACTGAGTTCTTCGATAGGTACGATAATACTTTGATTCAATATAAAAGTAACAAGGGCATCAAGTTGTTTCTGTAGATTAATCAAATCTCCTTGCTCTTTTACATGAATACGTGGAATCATTATCTTTTCCTTTTTTTCATCCCAATACTTCGGCAATACATATAAATTGGACTTTGCTCGGAACACTTTATTACGAGCTGCTGACATTCGTAGATAAATTTCACATTTACCGTTACTTTTTTGTTGTTTACTAGATAAATAAAGTCTTATAGTTGCCATATTTTCAATATTTTATGTTGCGAAAATAAGGCAAAGGCGGCATATTGTTCGGGGGATAAAATCACATAAAAGAATTCTTTTCCCCCTTTCTTGTAAACGGTTGACAAAAAGCACTTATTTTTGTCAACGCTAAACATTCCTGTTGAAACTTAGGTAGATCTTATAAAATTACATATACTAATAAATAGCTGTATTACAGTATTATATATACTTATGCTATTCTTATTAGGTCTCAAAAAATCACCCAGGCTGGTCCACAAACTAAAAGGCTGATTCCTAACGGAATACAGCCTTTTTTGTTTGCAGATCCTCCAGATATAAATCTGTTGCTCTTGGTTGATTTACTCCTAATATATAGCTGTTGTTTCACTATTGTTTCTCTATCTGATACCATGCCACTTCCATTTTCTCTGTTTTAGAGGTACGCCATTTCATAAAGTCCAAGTCTTCACTTTGCCGAGTTCCCATTTGCAATGACAAGGCAGTGCCACCTACCAAGAGATAGGATTTGATGCAGTCCAACTTAGAAACAGCTTCAAAAACTTGCAGCGTGTGTGGAGCTAAACCTTTCATGCAAACATTTTAGTAAATTTACATAATAAATTCAGTGTTGATCTCAGAACTTACACAGAAATAATTAGCGTGTTGATAATGAGTTAGATTTACATTTGTTACTCTTGTTACAGGAATCATGAACAGAATTTCTTTCTCTTAGTATAAAATCATGAGCACATTATATACTCTAAAACTGAAAATGTGGATATTACCCTTAAAAAGTAGGATGAAAATTTGTACGAAACGGGAAGATGGCTTTATCTTTGAAGAATATTAAAGATAGCCGGACTTTTTATTTCGGTGGAATATAGAGGTTGTTAGTATAAAAATAAAAAATTAAATTTAGGTTGTATGGTTAAACGTTATGGTTGTGCAGGCATTTTATTGTTTGCAATGGGATTATTTCCTTTATTGGCACAGGACAATGCTGTGGCTAAAGAGATGGCTATAAAGATAGCCGATCGTATTGTTGCTTCTACGGTTTATGAATTCAAGGATGTAAAAACAGGTAAAGTATACACTTCTTTGGATAATGTTTCTTTAAACCCGGATATGCGTGTCAATAGTAAATATTTGAATTGGCATTACACAAACGGAGTAACAAATATGGCTTTGATGGAGTTGGGTGATAAAATACAGAACCGGAAATATGAGGATTATGTGCTGAAGAATATGAAGTTCATTTTTGATAAGACTAACCAGTCCTATTTTCATCGTTTGTATGATAAGACTTTCCGTGAAGGAGGATGGAGAGCGGTTCCCCGTCTTACTTGGCATATGATTTATAGAAACAAGCGTTTGGATGACAACGGTCCTATGGGGGCTAGTTTGATAACTTTGAACCAGCGTCATCCGGATGATGCTTTCCAAAAATATATTGAAACAACCAATCATCATATTATGGTTTCAGAACCTCGTTTGGCCGATGGAACCATAGCCCGTTTATGGCCTCATGAAAATACAATTTGGGCAGATGATGCGTTTATGGCGGTGTCTTTTATTTCCCGCATGGGAGAGGTTACTGGTGAAAAGAAGTATTTTGATGATGCTGCCAATCAGATATTGAATTATACACGATATTTGTGGTGTCCTGAAAAACAGATTTATTATCATTGCTATCATACGGATAATAAGGAACATGGAGTGGCGCATTGGTCCCGGGCCAATGGATGGATTTTTATGGCGACAGCTGATCTGTTGGCAAGAATGCCGGAAAATCATCCCATGCGTGAGGATGTGATAAAGAATTTCCAGATGCAGGCTAGTGGAGTAGCGCGGTATCAAGGGAAAAACGGTTTGTGGCATCAGTTGTTGGATAAAGAAGATTCTTATGAAGAAATTACCGGTAGTTCTATGTTTGTATTTGGCATAGCTAAAGGTGTGAAGGAAGGATGGTTGCATCCGGATTTCATTTATGTAGCATGGCAGGGATTCAAAGGAATGTTGTCAAAAATTTCAGAGAATGGTGATGTGACGGCTATTTGTGTCGGTACAGGTATTATGCCTTCCACCGTATTTTATTATAATCGTCCCACTCAGGAAAATGATCCGATGGGTGAAGGGCCTGTGTTACGTGCTTTGGTGGAAATGATTGATGCGCCTAAATACACGGAGATTAGTGCGAACGATCAGTATGATAGGATAAAATAAAAAAAGAGATTAATTTACCCGTTGGCAAGCTGAGCTTAAGTTGTCAACGGGTATATGTTAGAATGTTAAATCAAAACGCCCTTCTGTCACTCTTCCTCCTTCAAAAGTTCCGCTGATTATTCTGTTTTTCAAATCAAAGCGGGTAATATTGACAATGCCGTCTTCCAGTCTTTCTTCTTGTTTATTACCATCTTTGAATACGGCGTCGGTATAGATGGTCTGATCATTATTCATCCTTTCAAGAGCACTGTAAACAGTGATATTTTTTTCTTTCGGGTCAATGATATTGAAAGAAATAGACGTATTGGTATCTACCCAAACGTATACATGGACTGTTGCTTTTTCATCTTCATTATAAGCAGGATAGTAGGATGCTTTATGGTCCGGCCCATAGCGTTGTCCTGTATATATCCAGCCGTCTATCAGACAGCCAAAGGTATTGGCGCCTGTCTGAGTGGCAGGTGGCATGAGAGTAGGATCTGCTGAAAAGTCTTCTCCATCACAGGCACAGCATAACGCGATAGTTAATACTATTGTAATAAGATATTTAATCATGGTCTGAATCTTTTAAAAGTGATAATTAATACCTGCCGAGAAAGATAATTGAGAAATGTCATCCGAACCGTTCATCGGATAATGTGGTTGTACCATCCATTCTTTATGATGATAGCGGACGGAATATTCACCGGAATACGCCAGGATATAGCTTATCCTTGCACTGATCCCCCAATGGGTGAAAAGGTGGTATTCTCCGCCTACTCCAAAGTTTGCCGCCCATTTGTTCATGGATACTTTTCGTGGTTTATCATATACCATACTGTCGTCTTTATATAACTGGTATCCGGTTCCGGTAGTAAAATACCAATCGAATTGTTGTTTCAGTCAATGCAGGGAGAACTGTGGAGCAAAATAGTGTGTTTGAATCTTGTCTGTGGTATTTGTCGTGTTGCCTGTATACCGGCTGCCTTGATAAAGCATTCCGAATCCGGCTCTAATGGCAGGCTTGTTTCCTACCAGGTAAGTATAACTTCCTGACCAACCTATGCCGTTGCGCAAATTCGAGGAATATCCTGCTATTCCTATCAGCTTTCCGGTGTAGAGGGTAGGACCTGTCTGAAAGGACAGAACGGATCGTTTGTCAGTGCCGGATTGTGCATATAGCGATGTTGGACACAGCAGCGTGGCTACTATAATAAAATATAGTTTGTTTTTCATGGTCATTGTGTTTATCTAGGTGGGTACAAAAATAATAAATCATTGGAAATAACAGCATTAATAGTTTTCTTATTTTAAGTAATCCGTGAAAAATGTGATAGATTAACACTTTCCTGCCATCTTTATTCCATTCATTCTGTTTTCTTATGAAGATTATTCACTTTAAAACCTTATAGTTTATGAAACCAGTAGAATCAGACCGGTTGGATGCCGAAGAGCGTAGAGAACTGAGCAGTTCTGATTTCGGAATTCCTGAAGAGCGTGCTTTCCCGATGCCCGATGCGGCACATGTGCGGGCGGCGGAAGCCTATTTCCGTTATGCTAGTGATGATCAGAAGCCTGAGTTGGCGAGGAATATACTGGAAAAAGCGGCTGAATACGGAGTGCGTGTAGAGAGTCCTGTGGTGCTGTCTTGGGCCGGGAAATAGTTGTTGTATAATGATTTGACCTTTTGTGTTGCTGAATATTGTGTAAATGTAGGTGCCGAATCGTGAAGGAAAGTTATTATTTAAATATTTTCCTAAGGAAATTTGTTATATAGGAAAGTATGGAATATATTTGGAAAAAGTTTCCTGAGGAAATAATTAAAGGAGATAACATAACAGAGTCCGGTTTTAATTATGAAGAAGAGTATGAAAAAAGAGTTTATAAAAAGGTATGGATGGACATTGCTTGGTATTGTGGCAGGAATGGTAGGAGGATATTTGTATTGGCGGTATGTAGGTTGCACCACTGGGACTTGCCCTATCACTTCTTCTCCTGTCAACAGTTCCATTTGGGGGGCGGCAATGGGGGGATTGTTGCTCAGTTCATTTATGCCGGAGCATAAAAAGATAAAGAAGGAGGAATAAGTATGAATAAAACGATTTTATTTTTTTTAGCCCTTGTGCTGGCTGCCACAACAGCTTGCGGCAGAGGAAGCAGTAATAATAACCCTGTAAAAGAAGAAACTATGGCAACAGAAGGAAATGGAAAGGTCATACATTTGACTAAAGCTGAATTTTTGGCGAAAGTATATAATTTCGAGAAAAACCCGGAAGAGTGGAAATATGAAGGTGACAAACCGGCTATTGTGGATTTCTATGCTGACTGGTGTGGTCCTTGCAAAATGGTAGCTCCTATTTTGGACGAATTGGCAAAAGAATACGATGGCCAGATTGTGATTTATAAAGTGGACACGGAGAAAGAACAGGAACTGGCAGGCGCGTTTGGTATACGGAGTATTCCGTCCATTCTGTTCATCCCCATGGAAGGAAAGCCGGAGATGGCACAGGGGGCTATGCCCAAAGCGTCATTTAAAAAGGCTATTGATGAGTTTTTATTGAAAAAATAAGTACTTTTGTGCAATAGCATCAAGAAGAAAGAGCAATATGGAAACTTTATGTAAAATAAGAGATCTCTATCGCGCTATTGCAGAATTTGAAACACGGTTTGAAAAGGCGCACCACCTTTGTCTGAACGAAGGAATGTTGCTGTGCTGTCTCTCCAGAAAGAAACGCCTGTCCTCGGGAGAGATAGCAGAGCAATTGGGGCTTTCTAATTCGAATACTTCTAAGGTTATCAGATCTGTAGAGGATAAAGGCTATATAGAGCGTAATTTGGGAGATTGTGACAAACGCCAGATGTATTTCTCGCTTACGGCGGAAGGAAAGAAAATACTGAAGGAGATGGAATGCTGTAATATTGAGATTCCTGAGTTACTGAGGTCTGTATTATAATAGTAAGAAAGATACCGCTGTAGATGAAGTCTGTTTTTATTTTTATATCATTGCTGATAATGCTCTGTCCCGCTTTCTCGCAAAGCAGGATGGAGCATTATCTTGATTCTTTGGGATTGGTGAATGTAGGCCGGATGGACCCGACATTGAAAATAGATTTGATGTATACCCGTGCCGACAATTTTACCGGGAAAGTCCTTTATGAGGATTTGCAGGAGGCCTATCTTCATCCTGAGGCTGCCAAAGCCTTGTTGCAAGCGCAAAAGCGGTTGAAAGAGTTGTATCCCGGTTATTCTCTGATTATTTATGATGCCGCCCGTCCTATGTCCGTGCAGCAGAAAATGTGGAATGTGGTAAAAGGTACTTCCCAAAATATATATGTATCCAATCCGGCCCGGGGAGGAGGGTTGCATAATTATGGTTTGGCGGTGGATGTGAGTATTGCAGATGAAAAAGGAAATCCTTTGCCTATGGGGACCAAGGTGGATCATTTGGGCAAGGAAGCACACATAGATACCGAAGCGGCAATGGTACAGCAGGGAATCATTACAGCGCAGGAACGGAAAAACCGTTTGCTGCTGCGCCGGGTCATGACGGATGCGGGTTATAAACCTTTGCGCAGTGAGTGGTGGCATTTCAACTTCCGCAGTCGTGAAGAGGCAAAACGGAACTATAAAGTAATTAGATAAAGGATGGAAATATCAACAAAAACACTCCATTTCATCGAAGAACACAGAGAGGACGATACGCGTACACTGGCTTTGCAAAGTAAGAAATATCCCGATGTAGACATGGCGGCAGCTGTCACACAAATTGCCGGACGGCAGGTGGCGGCCCGCAAGATACCTTCATGGTATCCGGTTTCTGCATTATGGTATCCCCCTCATTTGTCTATGGAGCAATGTTCTTCCGAAGCAACTGCTTTGTATAAGGCCTCTTTGTTGGAAGGCGATACTTTTGCCGATTTAACCGGAGGTTTCGGCATTGATTGCAGTTTTATCTCCCGGAATTTCAAGCAAGCTGATTATGTGGAGAGGCAGACGGAGCTCTGTGAGCTGGCTTTGCATAATTTCCCTTTATTGGGGCTGGGGCATATCCGGATACATAACCGGGATGGGGTGGCTTATTTGCAGGAAATGCTTCCGGTAGATTGCCTGTTTCTAGACCCTGCCAGAAGAGACGGACACGGTGGCAAGACGGTTGCCATCTCTGATTGCGAGCCGGATATAAGTGCTTTGGAGTCTTTGCTGGTTGACAAGGCAAAGAAGGTGATGGTGAAATTATCGCCTATGCTGGATATGTCATTAGCATTGAACGAGCTGAAAACAGTTCGTTCGGTGCACATTGTCGCTGTGAATAACGAGTGTAAGGAGTTATTGTTGATATTGCAAAAAGAGGCCGTTTCATCGGAAATAAGCATCCATTGTGAGCATATTGCAGGCAACGGTGAGAGCCAGCATTACACCTTTACCTTGAAGCAGGAAAAGGCATCGGCCTGTCCCTTGACTGGTCAAGTCGGAACTTATTTATATGAACCGAATGTTGCTATACTGAAAGCCGGTGCTTTTCGTTCTCTCACACAAACCTATCCTGTGGCGAAACTTCACCTCAACAGCCATTTATATACCTCTGTTTCTTTGGTTCCGGATTTTCCGGGACGTCGTTTCCGGGTTGAGGCCGTATCGGGTTTTGGAAAAAAGGAACTGAAAGCGTTCTTGATGGATATGGACAAGGCGAATATTACGATCCGCAACTTTCCATTATCAGTTGCGGAACTTCGCAAACGTTTGAAACTGAAAGAGGGAGGAGATGATTATATCTTTGCCACTACCTTGTCCGGCGGGCAGAAAGTCTTGATTAGAGGGAAGAAGTGTTAGTTTATAATCAGTTTGTAACCTATTCCCCTTACATTCACAATCCGTATGCTTTGGTCTTTGGACAGTTTATGGCGTAATTTCGTAATAAATACATGCAGGCTGCGTGAATTGAAGAAGCTGTCATCTCCCCATAGCTCCAACAAGATGCTTTGGCTGTTCACCACTTCATTCCGGTTCTCACACAGGCGTTTTAGGATTTCCGATTCCCGGTGGGAGAGTTCTTGTATGTTCCCTGCAAAATCCAGTTGTTGGGTGACGGAGTTGAACTGATATCCTCCGATGGTGTAGGTATTGGTTATTTCTTTTTCCACAAAAGCTTTGTGCATCAAGGCTTTGAGGCGTACAATAAGCTCCTGCATACCGAATGGTTTTTTCAGATAGTCATTAGCTCCCAGTTCAAATCCTTTTACTACATCATTGATGGCAGACCGGGCGGTGAGGAATAATACCGGGGTTGCTTTATCCGATTGGCGGATGCGGCGTACCATTTCAAAGCCATCCATACGGGGCATCATGACATCGGCTACCAATACGTCCGGTTTCTGTTCGAAAAACTTTCTTAAGCCTTCTTCACCATCTCCGGCGGTAGTAATGATAAAATCCTGTTCTTCCAGTGTGTCCTTGATAATCATGGCAAGAGTCTGTTCATCCTCTACTAATAAAACGTGTATCTTTTCCATTTGCTTATTCGGGAATTTTAAGTGTAAAGGTACTGCCTTTTCCTGTGCTGCTTTCCACGGAAACAGTTCCTTTATGCTGTTCTATCATTGTTTTTACATAATAAAGTCCTAATCCATATCCTTTTACATTATGCAGATTACCGGTCGGAACCCGATAAAACTTATCAAACAGATGTTTTTGTCTGTCGGCAGGAATACCTATTCCTTTGTCTTGTATCTTTAGCATTACATAAGCGTTACGGTCACCGTTGCATGGATTGTTGCAGCGTATTGCAGAAATGTAAATATATGCCTTTTCATCGGAATATTTTATAGCATTGTCTATCAGATTGCTGATCACGTTATACAGGTGCAAGCGGTCTGCACGTAGGGTTATGTTTTCTTCCATAATGAGTTTGAACTCAGTCGGCTTATCAGCTTTCAATCTATGTTGGCTGATCAGATTTTCCAACATAGACCTCAGTTCGACAGGTTCATAGTTCAGACGGAAGTTCTTCCGTTGCTCCATACTCATGGAAAGGATCTGTTCCACCAGTCCGCTGAGCTGTTTCAGCTGGGTTTGGATAATCTGAAGATAGTTCTGTCGTTTCGTCAGGTTTTCTGCTCCGTTGAAGTTCAGTAATGCATCGTTGGCAGCGTAGGCTACGGCTATCGGAGTTTTCAGTTCGTGAGTAATGTTATGCGTGAAGTCCTCTTTCATTTCTTCTACACTTTTCTGCCTTAAGATGATACGGATAAGAAACCAGAATGATACCCCCAATATAATAATGATAAAGAAAGAGGTATAAAGTATCCCCTTCATTTGTTGCAAGACGATGGTATTTGTCGGTTCCACCCATAACCGGTATGCCATTTTGTTGTACAAGTCATAATTGTAATAGTAGCTCACTGCTTCTTTGCCCGGCCTGTATTTTTGAGGTGAGCTGAGTCCTTGTACGACCGTGCTGTCTTGACGTAAATTCACTATTTCGATGCGGTGAGGCAGGTAGATGATTCCGCGCATGGCAAGTGTCCTTGTAAAAAGGCTGTCGAAAGTGTGCAGGTTGATTTCCGTGAAAAGGTCCAGCTGGCTGTGGATACCCCGTTGGAAGTATTTGGTGAGCAGTTCCAGTGTACCGTTTTTGTCGATGGTAGTAGATACCGGTTCATTGATTTCCAGACCAAATCTTTTTTGCTGTTTGAAAGGCTCGGTTTCTATAACTTTGGTAATCAAAGCACTGCTGTCCAGATTGATACTGGATTCGATATAGCCATTTATGGTTTCGTTGCTTCGTTTCACGGAGTCGCACCGTTCCATCATTTCATTGTAGTCACTCACCTGTAATGTTTCTATCAGGCAATTGTCCATATCCTTCTTCATCGAGGTGTATAATCCTGTCAACCAATATGCCTGATAGGCAAAGACGCCTATCAGCGAAAGGATAATCAATGCGGCTATGGCTTTAAACGGTATCTTCATGGTTTGGCAAAAATAGGTACAAAATAAGTATTCTCTTTCTTTTGATAACACTAAATAAGACTTCATAAGCCGGCGGTAACACATACGGCACATTTTTCACCTTTACTTTGCATGGACACTAAAAATAAAACGATGATGAGGACAGTGATTATCTTTTGTTTATGCTTGTCGGCATTTGCGACACAAGCGCAGAATGATGTGAGTTATACCTATATGGACAGCCTTTTCCAACAATTGCCGGAGGTGTTGGTCAAAGGGGAGCGTCCGGTGGTAAAGGCCGAGCGGGGAAAGCTGGTCTATGACTTACCCCGTATGGTAGAGCGGCTTCCGGTGAATAACGCCTACGAGGCGGTAAAGGAACTGCCCGGCATCGTGGAACAAGATGGCAATCTCACTTTGGGGGGGCGCAGTATTACTTTGGTAGTAAATGGAAAAGTAAGTACACTGGACAAGGACGATTTGAAGTCCGTGCTTCAGAATACCCCTGTCAGTCGTCTGGAGAAAGCGGAAATCATGTATGCTGCTCCGGCACGTTACCGCATTCGTGGAGCCATGGTGAATGTTATTCTAAAATCGAATATCGGGCAGAAGCCTTCTTGGTCCGGTGAAGTGGCGGCTATGTATGAACAGTCCCGCAGGGAAGACATTGCAGGCCGTGGAAATTTGCTCTACACTTCCCGGCGCTTTTCGGCGGATGTGATGTATTCATACGGGTTCAAACATACCACTTTCGGATTGGACAAACAGTCATGGCACACTATGGCGGGGGACGTACACGAGTTGGATTTGAAAACAGAGGCTAAAGGGTATGGCGGCCGGCATAACCTCCGCTTGGGGGCGGACTATGATTTCGGGAAGAAGAACTTGTTGAGTGTGGTTTACAATACACAATACCGCTATGGGCAGGACTGTACAAAAATGCGTGGAACAGCCCGCAGTGATAAAACGGATGACGGTGACCGCCAGTTACATAATGTGGCGGCCGATTATCAATCTTCTTTCGGCCTTTCGGCAGGAATGGATTTCCTTTTTTTCTCCAATCCGTCACAGACCTTTCTGGAGAAAGATATGCAGGATGTCAGCCGGACATTGAATTATGACAGCAACCAACGTATCAACCGCTGGTTATTCTATGCCAACCAGCTTCATTCCTTGCAAGGTGGAACCGAGATAAATTATGGTGTAAAGTACACTGCCACACACGATAACAGCTACCAGTTCTATCGGGATGGTGAAACAGGAGCCTTGATTCCCGATAATTCCGAGAAACTGCTTCGAAAAGAATATACTCTGAATATGTACACCGGCGCTTCACATAGTTTTGGGAAGAAGTTCTCTGCCGAAGTTTCCTTGGCCGCAGAGCTTTATCATGCCGGGGAACGCCATAGCTGGATGCTGTATCCCACTGTAAACACAACTTATACTCCGGCAGATGGCCATACCTTTCAAATGTCTTTCACCAGTAATCGTAAATATCCCGCTTACTGGCAGTTGCAACCTATTATACAGTATGTGGACAGCTATACCGAGGCTCATGGAAATCCCGACCTGAAGCCAAGTTCCAATTATTCGCTCGACTTGAATTATCTGTATAAGAATAGATATATGATAGGGGTGAATTACAATTACACACCCGATTACTTTGTGCAGCTCCCTTATCAATTGCCAGACCGTCTGGCGGAGGTGAATCAGTTTGTGAATTATGATTTTCAGAAAAGATGGACCATACAGACTATGGCTTCTTATAAAGTGAGTACATGGTGGAACGGGCGCATTTTTGCTTTCGGCCTGTTCTCTCATGACAAGAACAGCCATTTCCATGATATTGCATTCAACCGGCATAAATTCAGCGTCATTCTGAATACCACAAACACATTCATCTTATCAAAGAAACCGAATATCATAGGTACGTTAGCTGGTTTTTACCAATCACGTGCCATACAAGGGGTGTATAACTTAAGTCCTATTTGTAATGTTTCGACTTCACTTCAGTGGGCTTCTCCGGATGGAAAGACGAAGGTGATATTGAAAGGAAATGATATTCTTAATACATCGAATATGACCACCCGGCTGGCGTGGGGGCAGCAACGGAACCGGACAGAAATGAATTGGGACAATCGTAGCTTTACATTTTCATTCCTCTATAAATTCGGCGGATACAAAGAGAAGAAACGTACCGATGTCGATACCAAGCGGCTGGGACGATGATTTTTTAGTGGTTAGTAATCACTAACCACTAATCACTAGTTCGCCATTTTTGCCTTGAAAGCCAGCGCATACATACGCATCTGTTTTACCATTGCCAGCAAGCCATTGCTGCGGGTGGGCGACAGATGTTCCTTCAAACCTATCTTCTCTATAAAGTATAAATCACTGCTTAATATTTCATCCGGAGTATGTCCGCTGACTACTTTGATAAGCAGGGCAATGATACCTTTTACAATCAAGGCGTCACTTTCCGCCTGGAACACCACTTTGCCGTCTTCCATATCGGCTTGCAGCCATACGCGGCTCTGGCAACCGTCTATCAGGTTTTGTTCTGTTTTATATTCGGGGGCGAGTGGTTCCTGCTCGTTACCCAAATCTATGAGCAATTGATACTTGTCCATCCAGTCATCAAAATCACTGAACTCTTCTATCACTTCGTTCTGAAGTTCGTTTATTGTTTTCATTATTTTATCATTTATTTCTCATTATAAATCACATCCATCACTGTTTGTCCTACCGCTTTCAGCGTGTTACGGTCAATGTTTTCCATCGTATCGTTTACCGTATGCCAGAAAGAGCCGAAAGAACTTTGCGGATTGTCGGCATCATAGTTAATGATGTCCACACACGGGATACGCGCCAACTTGTTGACATAGATATGGTCGTCCACCGTCTCACCGCCGTCTTCTTTTACAAAATATTTGCCATATCCCAGCTCATGTGCCTTTTTCCAGATTTTCTTCATTTCGGAACGGGCGGTGCGGGCCGAGTAACCTTCATAATAGAACGTGGCATCTTTTCCTCCTACCATATCCAGCAAGATTCCATAGCGTGCATTATAGTTCTGAACATGTGGGGTACGTGCCCAGTATTGTGATCCAAGACACCAAGTGTCCTGTTTGTACTTGCCGTCATAAAATTCGGGAATTCCATAATCCTCCGAATCGAAAAATACGATATCTATACCTAGGGCAGGTTGTTCCTTCTGTATCTGACGGGCGATTTCCAGCAGCACCCCCACACCGCTGGCACCATCATTCACTCCCAGTATAGGAGTATGGTGATTCTTCGGGTCGGGATCATTGTCGGCATACGGGCGGCTGTCCCAATGGGCGCAAAGCAGGATACGTTTTTTACTTTCGGGCTTGTAAGCACCGATAATGTTGCGTGATTTCAGTATCGTACCGTCGTATGCTATCAGATCGGCATATTGATTGTATACCTTGGCGCCGAATTTTTCCAATTGTCCTGCCAGATATTCCCCACATTCTTTGTGCGCCTGTGTGTTGGGAACACGGGGACCGAAGTCTGCTTGTACCTGAATGTACTGGTAGGCGCTGTCTGCATCGAACTCGGGAGCCTTGATCACTTCTTTGTCTACGGTTTCTGTCCGGTCGTTTCTGCTTTTACTGTTTCCGCACGAAACGGCTGTCAATACAAGCAGCAAGAACGGGATTACTAAAACATTTCTTATCTTCATACTTATTCTTCTGTTATTTATTTGTGCATTATCCTTTATATGGAAGGGGGCTGCGCCGCAAAGTTACGTTATTTTCTTTGTACTTCTTCCATAACGCGCAGGAAGTTTCCACCCCAAATGAGGCGGATATTTTCTTCACTGTATCTTTCCAACAGCAGCCGGCGTGTAAAGTTTATCAATTCTGATGCCGAAGCGCAGCCTGTGATGCCGCCGTCACCGTCAAAATCGGTTCCTATCCCTACATGTTCTATGCCCATGACATTTACCATGTGGTTCAGATGCTCGATGGCATCCTTGATGGTAGCTTCTCCGTTCTTGCGCAGGAATCCGCCATACATACATACCTGTGCCACCCCCCCCTTGGCTGCCAATGCTTTCAATTGGTCATCCGTCAGATTGCGCGGATGGTCGCAAAGGGCACGGGCCGAAGAATGAGAGGCTACGATCGGTTTGCCGCTGATTGCCAGTGCATCATAGAAACTTTTCTCTCCGGCATGAGAAACATCTACCATCATTCCCACACGGTTCATTTCTTTTATCACCTGTTCACCGAATGTGCTTACGCCCAGTCCTTCCTCATTATAACGGGCAGAGCCGCAGATATCATTATTTCCGTTGTGGCAAAGTGTCATGTACACCACGCCACGATGGCGGAAACGTTCTACATTCGTGATATCCTTGCCAATGGCATATCCGTTTTCAATGCCCAGCATGACAGCCTTTTTCCCTGCTTTTTTCAAACGGCACAGATCAGCGGGAGTATATGCTATATCTACGGCTGTACAGTTCTTGGCAACCATCTCCTCTATTTCGTTCAGGATGCGGTCTGCTTTGGCAGTAGCGGCCGATAAGGCTTCATCGGTACGTTCCAATTGCTTCAGGTAAGCCACCATGATGGTTGCGTCCAGATGTCCTTCCGTCATCTTATGCAGGTCTACCAGGATTTTCTTGTCACGGGTGGCGAAGTTTATTCCTTGATCGAAGAACATGGGAGTGTCGCAATGTGAATCCAGCGTTATCATGCGGTTGTGAAGTTTTTTGGCTTCTCTGAAAGAAGTGGATTCCTGTATAAGCCAGTGGAATACCGGCATCATACAGGTATTGTTTTCCAGAATGAAACATTCCGGATGCCATTGCACTCCCATCATGGACTTGCATTCGGTAGATTCCATCGCTTCAATGACTCCGTCGGATGAGCGGGCAGTTACCCTGAAACCCGGCGCAACCTCCTTTACCGCCTGATGGTGAAACGAATTGACCGGCAATATTTCTGTTTCAAACAATTTATAGAGTAAGGAATCTTTCTCTATCCGGACCGTATGCGAGGCATATCCCCGTCCCAAATCCTGATCGTGTTTGATCCGTTCCCCTTCCATCTGTACGTGGATATCCTGATACAGGCTGCCTCCAAAAGCGGCGTTCATCACCTGTATGCCGCGGCATATTCCCAGAATCGGTATCTGCCGGTCGGCGGCCAGTTTGGCAAGCAATAACTCCTGACGATCCCTCCGGGGATTTATGCTGTGTAATTCCTTTATCGGTTCTTCTCCAAGGAACAAGGGATTGATATCCGCACCGCCGGTCAGTAGCAAGCCATCCAATGCATTCAGTGAGTTTATCAAACTGTTAGTTTCGTCAACAGGAGGAATAATGAAAGGAATACCTCCTGCTTTCAGAATGGAAGTGAAATATCCTTCCAGCAAAGTACATGCGCCTTCCTGGAAGTTTCCGGTAAGCCCTATGACTGGAGCATCTTTGTGGCAGGGAAAGGTGCGGTGTATGGCATCGTACTCGGCTGAAATGTCAAATGTTTGAAACGTTTTCATAAGTTAAATTATTCATAGAAACTAAGCAAAGATAGGGATAAATTCAGATTTATTTTTCATATTTGCTAAAAATCTAATGACCATGGAACCTATACAAGACTTCGCCGGCTTGATATGCCGTTTGCGTTCGTTGAAGGAGCGGAAACGTGTGGTGGTTGTTTGCCCCAATGACCCTCATACCGAATACGTTATAACCCGCAGTTTGCACGAAGGCTTTGCCGATTTCTTATTGGTGGCGGATACGCCCCATTTGCTGAACTCGGAATATATCCGCCTTCAATATCCGGATCATGTGAAAGTATACGAGGCGACAAGTCCCGATAAAGCAGCCCAGGAAGCTGTTTCGCTGATACGTGAGGGACATGCGGACGTGTTGATGAAAGGGATTATCAATACGGATAATTTATTGCGGGCCGTGCTTAATAAGGAACATGGTATCCTGCCGAAAGGGAATGTGCTGAGCCATATCACGGTGGCACAGATCCCGATGTACAAGAAATTGCTGTTCTTCTCGGATGCGGCGGTCATTCCCCGTCCTACCTTGGAACAATTCGAGGCGATGCTGCGGTATGATCTGGAGGTATGCCGCCGCATGGGAATAGAAGCTCCCCGTGTGGCCTTGATTCATTGTACGGAAAAAGTAAACGAGAAATTCCCTCATACACTGGATTATGTGACTTTAAAGGAACGTGCCGCCGCCGGTGCTTACGGAAACATGTACTTGGACGGGCCCATGGATGTGAAGACGGCATGTGATGCGCATAGCGGTGAGGTGAAAGGAATCAGCTCGCCGGTGGTGGGACATGCGGATTTGTTGATCTTTCCCAATATCGAGTCGGGAAATACATTCTATAAAACGGTGTCATTGTTTGGTGACGCCAACATGGCAGGTATGTTGCGAGGTACGGCCTCTCCCGTAGTGGTTCCGTCGCGTGCCGATTCCGGTAATTCGAAATATTACAGTCTGGCATTGGCCTGCGTGGCCGGATAAATAATGTGGCAATGTGCCAATTTGCCGGTGTGTCAATTGGCTGTGCTGTGTTGCCGCATGGTTTTGGCTCATTCGCAAATTGATAAATTATTGAAACTATGAAAATATTTGTGATTAATCCGGGCTCTACTTCTACCAAAATAGCCCTTTTCATCGATGAAAAGCCGGTGTGGGCGGCAGGGGCCCATCATACTGCGGATGACTTGTCGGAGTTTCACCACGTCAACGAACAGTATGCGTACCGTAAGGACTTTGTATTGCGATTGCTTGCCGAGGCGGATATTCCGTTGGATTTTGATGCCGTCATTGCCCGTGGCGGTCTGCTGAAGCCTACGCCCGGCGGGGTGTATGCCATTAACGAACAGATGAAACACGATTTGCTCAACGCCCGGATGGAGCACGCCTGTAATTTGGGCGCGCTGATTGCCGATGAAATAGCCCGGGAATGCCATTGTCCCGCCTACATTGCCGATCCCGAAGTGGTAGACGAGCTGCAACCGGCCGCCCGCCTGACGGGAATACCGGAGATAGAGCGCATTTCCATCTTCCATGCCTTGAACAGTAAGGCGGTATCGCGTAAATATGCCGCTTCCATCGGGAAACATTATGAAGAGTTGAATCTGATTGTGGTGCATCTGGGGGGTGGCATATCGGTGGGTGCCCATTGCAAAGGACGGGTGATTGATGTTAACAATGCCTTGAACGGTGAGGGGCCGTTTTCTCCCGAACGTGCGGGAACCATTCCTGCCGACCAGTTGGCGGAATTGTGCTTCAGCGGTAAGTATACGTTAAAGCAGATCAAGAAGATGCTGAATGGCAAAGGGGGGCTGACTGCCCATCTGGGTATGAATGATGTGGTGACTATTGCCCGGAAAGCTTCCGAAGGCGAGGAGCCTTATAAAGGGGTATTGGATGCGATGCTCTATACGGTGGCGAAACAGGCAGGGGCCATGTATGTCACGCTCCGTGGGCAGGTGGATGCCATTATTCTGACGGGAGGCATTGCCCATAGTGATTACTGTGTAGGGATTCTCAAGGAACAGATTGATTATCTGGCGCCGGTCGTGCTGATGCCCGGTGAAGACGAGATGGGCTCGCTGGCTTATAATGCGTTGGGAGCCTTGAAAGGTGAGCTGCCTTTGCAGGTTTACCGGCCGGAATAAGAAGATGGTGGTACATCGGAATTAAAATAAGCGATAAAATTGTTCAAATCCTTCATGGAAGGGTAATGTGTTGATATACAGAAGACTATTATGAAGGAATCATTATAAATTCCTTCATAATAGCTTCAGGGATGTTTTTACCCGGCCAGTGCTACCAGTTTATACATATTTCCTGTTGTGGTATGCATCCGTTCCGCTCCCAGGGAATTCATGATTCTTCCCATTTTGTTTATCGTGATGCCGCGCATGGCTGCCGGATATCGTTTCAGCAGGATATTGAACAAGCATACTGCCGAGTAAAGTTTGAAGTCTTCCCCTTTCTCCGGCAGTCTGAAACAATGGAGAATCATTTCCGCTTCGGTAGGCAAGGCATAATAGGCCTGGTTGCGCAGTTTCAGCTCGGATTCTTCCGCCGCCGAGAACCAGTAACGCTTTCCCTCGTCCAGTTCTGCTTTCAGCTGGGCGAAAAGCTGTTTGTGCTCCAGTGGCGAGCAGTCTATCTTCTCCTTTACCTCGGCAAAGAAATAACGGCGGCTTCCGCTGGGGTCGGTGAGCAGCGCTTTCCGGTTACTGGTGCCGATGAACGAGGCCATCCGGGGCAGATGGCTGTAGGACGAGCGGTGCGACTTGCGGAAATCCAGTTTTTTCATCTGCATCAGATTTTTCAGCAATGGCAGTTTCTGTGGTGAAAGACGGTCGTACTCATCCAGATTAATCAGTCCGAAGAAAGCCAGCTTCTGCTCGCATCCTGCCTGTCCGGTCAGTTCGAAGCTGTCCGTATAGTAGTCTTTCAACGAATCGGGCATCAGCAATTCGCAGAAAGTGGATTTGCATCTCCCTTGCTCGCTGCTCACCAGCATGGGGGCCACAGCGTTGGCGCACCGGGCCATGCGTCCGCTCCACTGGGCAGTTACGCCCAGCATCCAGCGGTGGAAACTGTTCACCCAGAAATCTTTCGTAGATATGCGTTGTGCCAGCGGAGTCACGCGGTCCTTGCCGTCCCATTCGGGAAGGGTGTTCATATAGGAAAGTAACGGATGATAGTCCGGCATCTGCTCCGAGTTCACGAACCGGCTTACATCCTTGTCCCAGCAGTTGATGTGACGTGCACGGGCTTCCAGACACAGGCTGTTCAGGGTGCGCTGGCTTATTACCTTATATATAGGTGTGTCAGCGTCTTTTTTGCAACATTCCGTTTGTTCCGTCAGTAGGTTGAAGCGGAAGTGGTAGCGGCTCAGCAAATATTGTTCCAGTTTTTGCTGTACTTGTTCCGTTTCCGGTTTCTTCTGCATTGATAATGAGGTAGATGAACTCTTCACTGTCGGACTTATCACTACATTCGAGGAAGCAAGCTTCTTCATTACTTTGTTCAATAACTTTTTATTCATTATTTGTTGTTTTAGGTTTCCGTTGGAACAAAGATACTGTGTAAAATAGCGTTTTGCAAGTGTTTTTCGTGGGGTTTTAGAGAAAAGTGACTAAGCGTAAACATCCTGAATAACAAGCTGTTTCGTCCGGTTGATTACACGATATCTTCGTAAGCATTCGGCCTCGTGCGTGTTTTTTTCCCCTCTTTTCCTTCCTACCTTTGT
>OBVX01000052.1_pt1 | contig 113722 bp, 87 predicted proteins | sample 1495161 | NCBI WGS metagenome assembly OBVX01 (sample SAMEA2580023, study PRJEB22360) | human gut metagenome | reverse complement strand
GAATCGCAGGAAGAATGAATCTCAAGGAAATGTCAACATGTATGTAGTTTTGAAGATACAGTAGAAGCCAGCTATCATCTAGCTGGTTTTTTTGTGCGTAAAAATAAATAGAATAAAAAATATTCAGAGTTTATAGATAATCCCCTTGCTATTACGTTAATCGCAAAATTATTTAAGACATCAATTTAGCGGTTAAAATAACAACAAGGAGATATTGTAATCGAAATTATTTATAAAATAACTCGATAATCTTTAATCCTATATCTACAGCGATATCCATTCCTTCAACGGTGATGTGTTCATAAGGTCCATGATAAGCATGTCCTCCTGTTCCGAGATTCGGGCATGGGAGTCCCATAAAGCTTAACTGGGCACCGTCTGTGCCTCCGCGGATCGGGGTGATAAGCGGCGGGATATTGCATTCTTTGCATGCTGCAGTTGCATGCTCAATCAGTTCCATGCAGGTGTCGATGATTTCTTTCATATTTCGGTACTGTTCTGTGATGGTAAGTGAGACAGTTCCTTTTCCCCATTTTTCATTTAAAATTTTAGTGATGTGTTCCATAGTTTTCTTACGGACATCAAAAGTAGTTGCATTGTGGTCACGAATGATATATTCGAGAGCAGCATGTGAGACATCTCCCTTTATGGAATAGAGATGGAAAAATCCTTCATAGTCTTCCGTATCTCTTGGTGTGTCAGCGGAAGGGAGCATAGAATTGAACTCCATGGCAACAAGTGCTGCGTTGACCATTGTATTTTTAGAAGAACCCGGGTGTACGTTTACACCGGTAAATTCTACTACTGCTTTGGCAGCATTAAAGTTTTCATACTGGATTTCACCTTCTGTATCACCATCAAGTGTATAAGCAAAATCAGCTCCAAATTTTTTAACATCAAAATGGGCTGGTCCCATTCCTATTTCTTCGTCAGGGGTAAATGCAATGCAGAGAGGACCATGCGGAATAGTATTGTCATTGAGGGACTCGATCATTGTCATGATCTCGGCAATTCCGGCTTTGTCATCTGCACCGAGGATGGTGGTTCCATCGGAAGTAATGAGAGTTCTGCCTTTTAATGTGGAGAGATGAGGGAACATTTTCGGGGAGAGAACTCTGCCGCTGGTTCCAAGTGCAAGGTCTTTGCCGTCATAATTCGGAGTGATAACCGGAGTAACCGGATGATCGCAGAAATCAGAGACGGTATCCATATGAGCGATAAAGCCCAGTTTTTGGCGGGATTCATATCCTCTGGTTGCTGGAATATGTCCATAGACATAGCAATGTTCATCTACATCGGCATCTTTCACACCCAGTTCTTTTAATTCCTGAACCAGCAGTCTGGCAAGGTCAAACTGATACTGTGTGGATGGGGAAGTACCGGTTTCTTCACTGCTTGGAGTGAATACTTTTACATAAGATAATAAGCGTTCGTATGCTTTCATGAATTAATCCTCCTGGTATTGGGCTGAGCCATAACTCAGCATTGTATGTTAAGTATAACATGCGGCTGAGATTACGTAAAAATATTTCTTGCATTTTGTAAATAGTTATGATATGATGCTACTCAAAGAAAAGGGAGTAGCGGCCATCGTTATGAAGAACTGGACTTGTTTTTCCTATAAATGGTACATAAATGCGTCAGAACGGCAGATTAAGAATGCCCGCATTATGATATAATCGGCAAGACTTTTGTTTTAGACATTAAGAGAAGAGCTCATGTTATGTCTGAAATGAAAGTCTTTTTCTTTTCTTCAGAAATTTTTAGAAGCAAAAAATTTAATTATGTCAAATGGTGAAACGGAGGAGAAAAGTGAACGAAAGAGTAAATCCATTTAAAAAATTACAGAAGCCGGGAAAACATGTGAAACGTATTGTAATAGGAGCAGCAGGGTTGGTGATTATTGCAGGGCTTGCAGGAGATGCTACCTATCAGATCCAGGAGCAGGAACAGGCAGTATTGACAACTTTCGGAGTGCCGAAGGCAGTGGCAGAAACAGGACTGCATTTTAAGATTCCTTTTATACAGAAAGTACAGAAAGTAAATACAACAATCCAGGGATTTCCTATTGGATATAGTATGGGAGATAATTCGGTGGTTGAGAATGAGGGCATTATGATTACCTCGGATTATAACTTTATTGATGTAGATTTCTTTGTTGAGTACAGAATTTTAGAACCGGTAAAATATCTTTATAATTCAGAGGAACCGGAAGATATTCTAAAAAATATTTCTCAAAGCTGTATCCGTACAGTAATCGCAAGTTATGATGTGGATGAAGTGCTTACCACCGGAAAAGGTGAGATCCAGAGTAAGATTAAAGAAATGATCCTGAAGCAAATGGAGGAACAGGATCTGGGGATTCAGCTTGTGAATATCACAATCCAGGATTCAGAACCGCCCACACAGGAGGTTATGAAAGCATTTAAAGCAGTAGAAACTGCCAAGCAGGGAAAAGAAACTGCTTTGAATAATGCCAATAAATACAGAAACGAAAAGCTTCCGGAGGCTGAGGCAGAAGCAGACCAGATCATTCAGGATGCTGAGGCGCAGAAGCAGGTAAGGATTAATGAAGCGGAAGCTGAGGTTGCACGTTTTAATGCCATGTATGAGGAGTATGTTAAGAATCCGGAGATCACAAAGAAGCGTATGTTCTATGAGGCAATGGAAGATGTGCTGCCGGGAATGAAGATTGTGATTGATAATGGAGATGGAGTGCAGAAGGTTCTGCCGCTAGATTCTTTTACAGGGAACAGTTCAGAGAATCCGGCAGAGACACTGAACACGGATCCTGCTCAGGACACACAAGATTTAAATGATTCTGAGAATGAATAAAGAAATGACAGAAAATATTTCATATAAAAAGTGTTTTGGTAAATGAAATACGAAGGATAGAGATATAATTTTGGAGAGGATTAATTTATGAACGGTAAGAAAATTGGAATATTAATTGGTGTGTCTGCAGTGGTTGTAGCTGTCGGAGCGTCGGTAACAGTAACTCAGCAAAATGAATATAAGCTGATCCGTCAGTTTGGTAAGGTTGACAGGGTGATCAGCTCATCGGGAATCAGTTTTAAGATTCCGTTTATAGAGAGTACACAGTCATTGCCAAAGGAAACACTGCTGTATGATCTGGCAGCATCTGATGTAATTACAAAAGATAAGAAAACGATGATCAGCGACAGCTATGTTCTCTGGAAAATCAGCGACCCGCTTAAATTTGCACAGACATTAAACTCTTCTGTGGAAAGTGGTGAAAGCCGAATTAATACTGCTGTGTATAATGCCACTAAAAATGCGATCAGCAGTATGTCACAGGATCAGGTGATCACAAGTCGTGACGGAGAACTGTCTGATATGGTTATGGAGGCAATAGGAACAAACATGGATCAGTATGGAATTGAGCTTCTTAAATTCGAAACCAAGCAGCTGGATCTGCCGGATGATAATAAGGAAGCTGTGTATGAACGAATGATATCTGAACGAGATAATATTGCAGCGACTTACAAGGCAGAGGGAAACTCCGAAGCAAAGGTGATTCGAAATAAAACGGACAAAGAAGTAGCAATCCAGATTTCCGATGCCAAAAAACAGGCAGAGATCCTGGAGGCGGAAGGGGAGCAGGAATATATGAAAATTCTTGCGCAGGCTTATGGAGAAGAGGACAGGAGTGAGTTTTATTCATTTGTGAGAAGCCTGGAGGCGCTGAAGACATCTATGAAAGGTGAGGACAAAACAGTGATACTGTCTGCAGATTCACCGATCGCACAGATCTTTGAAGGAAAATAAATGAAAGAAAGTAACAATAGCACACTCTAATTTTTCACCAGATAAATGGAAGATAGACATAGAAGATAAGGAATGTTATAATTTTTTTACAAAGAAATCCTGAAGCGGAAAATGTAAGTATAATCTGGAAATAATATACAGAGAAAACGGAGGGATAGAAAATGCTGACATGTATCAGATCAAAACGGCAGAGAGATGCAGCGGAGTATGCTTTACGAACTATTCAGTCATCATGCATAAGGCCTTATATTAAGACAATATATCTGTATGGCAGTTGTGCACGGGGAGAAGAGAAATATAGCAGTGATGTTGATCTGTTTCTGGAACTGTCAGAGTCATTCCGCTCTCGGCCGGAACTTAAAAAATATCTTTATCTTCTAAAATCAGAAGTATCCTCTGAGGAATTGGATGATGCAGAAACGGATCTGAAAATTGTAGTTGGCGATGACTGGAAAAGGAACAAAATGCTGTATTATACAAATGTGCGAAAGGAAGGAATTCAGATATGGCCTTGAACAGTTATTTTGATTTTGCAGAAAATGATTTTCAATATTTTAAAGCCTCTTATGATGCGGGGATAGTTGCAAATATGATGGGTGCCATGGCGCAGGGAATATGCGAAAAATATATGAAGCATCTGATCTCAGAATACTATAAACCGGATGATGCTATACAACAGAAAGATTTTGAAAATATTTTGCGTACACATAGTCTGAACAGATTGATGAAATTTCTAAAAGGAAATATGGGAGCAGAGTTTTCAAAAAATACGCAGACACATATGAGAATGATAGATGGTTTTTATTTTTCAACCAGATATCCTGGTGACGATAGCATAGAGATAGATGGTGATGATGTGGAAACCTGTAATGATGCAATAGAATTGTGCAGAACAGAAGTTTTAGAGTTAGAACGAGAATTAAAAAAGTGTGAGGTATAAACAGAAATTACGTTACGTAACACAGAAAATCTACTATGAATATCGTTGATACTGTATTTGAAATGAAAGACGGCAAGATCTCATGAGCCTGATCTCAGAGAATAGAAAAGAGGCTGTTACACTAATTGCTTATGTAGTGTGACAGCCTTGTGTATTGTGAACTGAGAATTTGTTACTGAAACGTAAGGAATAAATTTTCAAAAGTAGTGTTGATGTGTCGAAAACTATTGATTGACGGAACAGCATGCGTTTGTTACACTGAATTTATATATCTGAGTTCCAGACCAGCCGGTCATCTATTTCCCTTTATGAAAGCATGTACGAAAGATAAAGATTATCCGATTTATGATATTTGTGCAAATTGGGTATTCAAACATTGTTACCGTATGTTAGAATAGAAGTGAGGTATCTAATGAATAATACGATATTTGATGATGTATTTCGTACAATGATTGAGAAAATGCCATATCTGGCAGTACCTTTGATTAATGAAGTATTCCATACTTCTTATCCGGAGAATGTACCGATTGTGCAGTTGCGCAATGAACATCAGCAGGAAAACGGAGAGATTATCACGGATTCCTGTTTAAAGATTGCTGGTAAATTGTATCATATTGAATGTCAAAGTGTAGACGATACAACTATGGCAATTCGTATGATAGAATATGATTTCTCCATAGCAATCGAAAATGCACAGAAACAGGGACGCAAATACAGGATGGATTTTCCAAAGTCCTGCGTATTATATTTGAGAAGCGGAAAGAATACGCCGGATTTTCTGGAGATAGAGATGGTGCTTCCGGATGAGAACATAGTACATTATCGGGTTCCGACAATGAAACTGGAGACATATACGAGAGACAGTATTTTTGAAAAAAATTTACTGATGCTTCTGCCGTTTTATATTATGCGATATGAAAAGGATATTCATGAAATGAGTGAGAATCCGGAAATGTTCCAGAGTTTGCTAAATGACTATGAGGAAATCCGGATAAATCTGGAAAGAGAACTTTCAGGAGCAGATAAGACGGCTTTATACATGAATTTAAATAAACTGATCATAAAAATAGCGGACTATATATGTCAGAATGAAAAGACAGTCCGGAAAGGAATAGGTGAGATTATGGGTGGAAAAGTTCTTGAACTGGAATCTGAAAGGCTTGAACGGCTTCAAAAAGAGGCGGAAGCAGAGGCAAAAGCAATTGGAGAAGCAAGGGGCAGAGCAATTGGAGAAGCAAGGGGCAGAGCAATTGGAGAAGCAAAGGGCAGAGCAATTGGAGAAGCAATCGGCGAAGAACGGTTAAGCACTTTGCTTAATCGTTTGATTATGGATGGAAGAAGTGCAGAAATACAGTCTGTTGTGACAAACGCAGAGACTCGAAAACGGTTATATAAGGAATATGGAATTCTGTCAGAATAGATATTAAATAAAACTATAGTATTACTTTTTATATGTGAGTTAAGGGATGAAATTTTAGAGATAAAATGCAACTTGACGAACGATATGAATGTGGATATAATAGGTTCAGAAATAAAAAAATTGGAATTTTTAACCGGATTTGACCGGCCCTGATATCGCTAAGGAGGAACATGTTATCATGAAAATCGGAAATGATATTTATTATGTAGGTGTAAATGATCATCAGATAGATCTGTTTGAAGGTCAGTATGTAGTGCCAAACGGTATGTCCTATAACTCATATGTGATCATGGATGAAAAGATCGCAGTTATGGATACCGTAGATGCTAATTTCAAAGATGAATGGCTTGAAAATGTAGCCAGAGTCCTGGACGGTGCGAAACCGGATTATCTGGTAGTACAGCATATGGAGCCGGATCATGCCGCAAATATCGAGAACTTCATGAAAGCATATCCTGACACAATCGTAGTTGCAAATACCAAGACCTTCACTATGATGGGAAATTTCTTCAGAAACCTGAATCTGGACGGAAAGAAACTGGTGGTTGCAAACGGTGACAGCCTGACACTTGGAAAACATGTGCTGACTTTCGTATTTGCACCAATGGTTCACTGGCCGGAGGTTATGGTTACATATGACAGTACTGATAAGGTTCTGTTCTCAGCAGACGGTTTCGGTAAATTCGGAGCACTTGACGTAGAAGAAGACTGGGACTGCGAAGCACGCCGTTACTATATCGGAATCGTTGGAAAATACGGTGCACAGGTTCAGAAGCTTCTGAAAGCTGCCGCAACTCTGGATATCCAGACAATCTGTCCGCTTCATGGTCCAATCCTCACAGAGAACCTGGGACATTACATTGAGAAATATGATATCTGGTCCTCCTACAAAGTAGAGAGCGAAGGTGTTGTGATCGCCTATACATCTGTTTACGGAAACACAAAGAAAGCAGTAGAACTTCTGGCACAGAAACTGGAAGAAAAAGGATGCCCGAAAGTAACTGTATTTGACCTTGCAAGAGATGACATGGCAAAAGCAGTGGAAGATGCTTTCCGTTACGGCAAACTGGTACTTGCCACAATTACATACAACGGAGATATTTTCCCATTTATGCGCACCTACATTGAGAACCTTACAGAACGCAGCTACCAGAACCGCACTATCGGTCTCATCGAAAACGGAAGCTGGGCACCTGCAGCAGCAAGAATCATGCAGGGAATGTTCGAAAAGAGCAAAAACATTACATGGCTGGAAAATAATGTAAAGATCACTTCTTCCTTAAGCGAAGCAAACGAAGCGGAGATTGAGGCTATGGCAGAGGAACTCTGCAAATAATTGATAATTGTAAACAGCAGGATCGAAAGATTCTGCTGTTTTTCAGAATAAGATAAACCCGGTTACTGAGAATGGAGTGCATAAGTAACAAAACCCGTGTTACTGAGAACGGAGTGCATAAGTAACGAAACCCGTAAGAGAAAGGCAGGAACAAAACATGACAGTAGCAGAAGTTATAAAGAAAATGGTAGAGTATTCCAAGGGAGATCTTCATGACATCAACCATTTCATGAAAGTATACGCATATGCAAAAACAATCGCGGAAGGCGAAAATCTGTCACCGGAGCAGCAGAAGCTGGTGGAGGTTACTGCGGTTGTCCATGATATTGCCTGCCCTCTCTGCAGAGTAAAATACGGAAATGCCAACGGCAAGCACCAGGAGGAAGAAAGTGCGGCACTGATAGAGGAATTTTTCGCATATTCAGATCTGCCGAAAGAATTTGTAGATCGTGTTTCTTATATTGTAAGTCATCATCATACAATAACCGGAATCGATGGTATTGATTATCAGATCATGATAGAAGCAGATTATCTGGTAAATGCAGATGAGAGTAATTTCTCCGGAAACAATGTGAGAAACATGCTGGAAAAAGTATTCAAAACAGAGACAGGAAAATTCCTGCTCCAGTCTATGTATCAGAAGAGGCTGAATGCTGAAGAATAAAAAGAAAACGTTAAGAAAGATTATGAGTGATAAAAAAACGGCGCAGAAATGTGCCGCTTTTTTTGTAGGAAAATCCAGAGATTATAATTTGTTTGTATTACAATTATATGCGGACGAGAAGTTATAATAACTATAAAAATCCGATACCTGAAAATTTATTTAAAAGATATGAAACTTTTCCTTATAATTCCCCATCTAATAAGTGTAAAACAAAATAACAAAGCTTCATTCGAATGAAACATATTTGTAAAAACATAAGAGCTACTGGACATGAAGTAAACAGTAACACATAAAACTCTAAGCAAGGAGGATCAGCATTTGATACAGTTGGTAAAACGCTCCATCTCAGGAGATGCGGATGCATTTCTGGAACTGATGGAAAAGAATTCTCTGGCAATGTACAAGGTGGCGAGGGGAATCCTTGATAATGATGAGGATGCCGCAGATGCCATGCAGGATACCATACTTACCTGCTTTGAAAAAATACATACATTGAAAAATCCGGAATATTTCAAAACCTGGATGATCCGTATTCTGATCAATGAATGCAATAAAATCCACAGACACTACAAAAACTTCAGCAGAGCTGAAGAACTTCCGGAAGTCCCCGGACAGGATATGTCCATTGAGGAATTTGAGTTCAAGGAAATGCTTGGAATGCTGGACGAATCCTACAGGATCATACTGGTTCTGTATTATGTAGAGGGATTTCGGATCGCAGACATTGCTTCTATATTAAATATGAATGAAAACACTGTAAAAACCAGACTGGTCAGAGCCCGTATGCAGCTAAAGCAGGAATATACTTCAGCAGAAGATAATATTCAGAAGAAGAGACTGCAGCAGAAAAAAAAGAAAAACAGAGAATTCACAGGGATAGCAGAAGGTTTGCAGAATATCAGAATGAAAATCTGAGAACAGGATCAGTAACAGCAGGAAACATAACAGTAAGTTCAAGAAAGGAATGAAGTGATCATGGCGAAGAAGTTGGATTTTGATAAAGAAAAGAATAACAGAAATGACAATGCGATAGAGGAAATCATGCAGGCAGAGTTTCCATTGCCAAAGCAGGCGGAAGATGCAAAAAACGAAGCATTTTCCAGAATCAGAGAAATGGCAGCAGCTTCTGGACATACGGAAAATACAGAGAATATGGTGCAAAGATTACAGGAGAAATCAACAGAAAAATCAACAGGAAGTTCCGGAAAGAAATCCACAGGAACAGCAAAATCGCACAAGAAATTCAAAACAGTATACAAAACAGCTTTGGGACTGACTGCAGCTGCAGCTGTATTTTCAACAGTATGTATCACAAATCCGGCATTTGCAGAGAACATCCCTCTGGTTGGAAATGTATTTAAGCAGCTCGGTAATTCCATGGGATTTTATGGCGATTATTCGAAATATGCAAAGCAGTTGACAGATTCTGCAGAAGATGCAGAGTTGGCAGATACTGATGAAAGTCAGGAGGACGGAGGTAATCCTCAAAGTGCTCAGGCTGAGGATCAGAATACAACAGAAAATAACAATGCAAATAAAACGAAAGACAATGAATCATACAGTAAAACAGTAGATGGAACAACTGTCACGCTTTCAGAAGTATACTGTAATGAAATGGCTCTGTACCTGTCCATGACAATCCATACAGAGGATAAATTTCCGGATACATTCATTACACCTGATGGAAAACCCAATATTAAGCTCAGCGAGAATTCTACAGTGAAATATGATTACATGGATGGAAAAAGTAATCTGTTCAATGCTTATCTGGATGGAAAAATGCTGGATGATAATACTTATGCAGGAGTTTTGCGTATTCCTGTGGAAGATATGACAGTGGATGATGCAGGATGGACAAAATTTTATGAGGTGCGTAATGCATTTTTCAAAGAAAAAGGGATTGATGTAGATTCTGAGGATTTTAGTTTTGACAAGTTAGCCCAGACACTGGGAATGGATGAATACAGTGATGAGAAGCTTCCTCAGGTGGGAGGTCCGGCAATCAGCGATTATGTCAAAGACATAAAAGTACCTGACAGGTTTACCATGGAGATGGATCTGAAAGATATTGTGGGTACTCTTCCGGATGACCAGGATACCACTCCGGATATCCCTCAGGATCTGTGGGATGAATATAATCAGAAAATGGCAGAGCATGGAATCAGCACAGATGATGCAGATTATGAAAGCCTGACAGAAGAGCAGAAGAATCTGGAACATCAGTTTTTCACTGAGATGTGGAATGAGTATTATGAACGATATCCTGAGGCAAATGAAGGTAATAACAGATATAACTCATGGACACTGAAGGGTGACTGGAAGTTCAACGTAGATGTAGAGAAAAATACTTCTGATACGGTTGAAAAGGATGTAAATGTGGTGGATGAAAATGGAGACGGCGTTCTCTCCATTACGAAAACACCATTTGAAATTACTATGAAAATGCAGGATCCGGAAACAAAATATGTTGCTGTTATGCTGGATGCCAATGGAGATATACTGCCAGATGGCGGAGTGGCAAACGGTAATGCGGGCACCTATGCAATACAGGACAGGGATATTTCAACAGTATATATCTATCTTTGTGATTACTATGAGTATATGGATGAGCTGAAAGGCTACTACTGGTCCGATGACTACGAAGAAAAAGCAAAGACCAAGACCTTCAAACAGCTCCTGGATGAGCGGGCAGTTGCCGATACAGAAGTACATTTTGATACAGATAAATAATGATATAAAGCTCCTTTTTGCCCTTGATATCAGATGATAAAGTCCCGTAACTGAAACAGCATCTTCACAATTTTCTGCAGAAAGATGCTGTTTTAGTTATTTTGATAAAAAAGGTCAGAAAAACAGTAGAATCTGAGCCAAGTTAATGTTACAATGTAGGCGTCTCAAAAAAAGAGTGCAGAAGGGAGCCAAAACAAAATGGACTACGCAAAAGAATCTTTAAAAATGCATTATGACTTAAAAGGTAAAATTGAGGTTGTATCAAGAGCCAAAGTAGATTCCAAAGATGCTTTAAGCCTTGCTTACACACCAGGTGTTGCTCAGCCTTGTCTGGAGATCCAGAAGGATGTAAACAAGAGCTATGATCTGACAAGACGTTGGAATACAGTTGCTGTTGTAACAGACGGAACTGCAGTACTTGGACTGGGAGATATCGGACCGGAAGCAGGTATGCCTGTTATGGAAGGCAAATGTGTACTCTTTAAAGAATTTGGCGGTGTAGACGCGATTCCGCTCTGCGTCCGCAGTAAAGATGTTGATGAGATCGTTAAGACAGTAAGCCTCCTGGCCGGATCCTTTGGAGGAATCAACCTTGAGGATATTTCCGCACCGAGATGTTTTGAAATTGAAAAGAAACTGAAAGAATGCTGTGATATTCCGATCTTCCATGATGACCAGCACGGAACAGCAGTTATCACACTTGCAGGTGTTATCAACGCGCTGAAACTGGTTGGAAAGAAGCTTGACGAAGTGAAGATCGTTACTTCCGGAGCCGGTGCAGCAGGTATCGCTATCATCAAACTGTTAATGTCCATGGGACTTAAGAATGTAATCATGACAGACAGAAAAGGTGCGATTTACGAAGGCAGAGAAGGATTAAACCCGATCAAAGAAGAGATGGCTAAGATCACAAACTTCAACAAAGAGAAAGGTACTCTTGCAGAAGTGATCAAAGGCGCAGACATCTTCATCGGTGTATCCGCACCTGGAACACTGACACAGGATATGGTCCGCACAATGGCAAAAGATCCTATCATCTTTGCATGTGCAAACCCGGTACCTGAGATTTTCCCTGATGAAGCAAAAGCAGCAGGCGCAGCAGTGGTATCCACAGGACGTTCTGATTACCCGAACCAGGTAAACAACGTACTCTGCTTCCCGGGACTCTTCCGTGGTGTACTGGACGCAAGAGCATCAGATGTTAACGATGAAATGAAAGTTGCAGCAGCGTATGCAATCGCAGGTCTGGTAAGTGACGAAGAATTAACAGCGGAATATATTCTTCCGGCAGCCTTTGACCCACGCGTAAAAGACGCTGTAGCTAAAGCTGTAGCAGAAGCAGCAAGAAAATCAGGCGTAGCAAGGATTTAAGCAAATAGAATAATGAAGCCCTCTGTTTTCATGTGAGCAGCATGCAGACGGAGGGCTTTTTTGTGTTATAGGAAATTACTCCGTAATGTTCCTATAACACAAAAAGGCCCTCCGGGCAGGATCGCACTGCGACGGAGAGGAATTATGTCGCTGAAGCGACCCGCCGCAGGCGGAGAATCCTGCAAGCAGGATTCTTTTACAGAATATCCAATCTGACCTCTAAAAAATTCAAAAAATTGGTCATTGAAATAATGACACATTTCGCGTATGATAACTTCAACATATTGATGCGTCAATATATAAAAAATCTGATAGTGAGAATCAAACAGGCAATCTGGCTTATTGATATGAGCTTTCTATCAGATCATATGAGAGGGGACAGTTATTATGAATACTCAGAACAGCACAATTACAAAACTTGCAGAGACAGCTCTTATGGCTGCGTTATGCTATGTATCTTTTACATTCCTGCAGATTAAGATCCCTGTACCGGGCGGTGATGCAACATCCATCCATATCGGAAATGCATTCTGCGTACTGGCAGCACTTCTGATCGGCGGTGTATACGGCGGATTATCCGGTGCCATCGGAATGGGAATCGCAGACCTGATGGATCCTGTATATATCACAGGCGCACCAAAGACATTTGTACTGAAATTCTGTATTGGCCTGATCACAGGTCTGGTAGCACATAAGATTGCAAAGATTAATGAAAGTACAGATAAGAAATACGTTTTCAAATGGAGTGTGATTGCCTCTGTAGCAGGTCTTGCGTTTAATGTTGTGGCAGATCCGATCGTAGGATATTTCTACAAACAGTATATTCTCGGACAGCCTCAGGAACTGGCACAGGCACTTGCAAAAATGAGTGCTGTAGCGACATTATTCAATGCAGTTGTTTCGGTGATCCTGGTAGCAGTGATCTACAATGCAGTACGTCCGGTACTGATCAAGAGTCATCTGCTTACAGTTACCGGTAAGAAAAAAGAACAGGCAGCATAAATGGATACAAAATGAATAAGACATAATAAAACAGCATTTCGGGTGCAGAACCTGAAATGCTGTTTTATTATGTTACAGGAAATTATTCCGTAATGTTCTGCGCAGAAGTTTTTACTTGTCTGACGAAGGAAAAACAGGCACAAGCCATAGGATACAATTCAAAGAGTATGCACTTTTTTGACCTCAAAGTAGCACTTTTTTGGACATAGTGTAATAAGATAGAAAAAAGAAATTGTGCATATTTAACAAATGACGAAAAAGAAAGATAAAAAAATTCAAACTTATGCGAAAAAGGTCTTGCTATTTCAGAAACAAAGTGGTATTATACAACTATCAAAAAACCTTATGCGCAAAAGGTAAAAAGAAACAGTTAAAAAAATGACGAGGTGACGAAAATGAAGAAAAAAGTATTTGCAACACTTTTAGCAGTATCTATGATCGCATCAATGGTTCCGGCAGCAGTATCCGTACAGGCAGCAGACGGTGACAGTATTCGTCTTGTAAACGGTAAGATCGAAGTTGACGCTCAGCTGAAGAAATTAGCTGAAATGTATGAGAAAGAAACAGGAACTAAAGTAGAAATCGAATCCATGGGCGGCGGAATCGATATCCAGGGTACTCTGAAAGGATACTACCAGTCAGATAACATGCCTGACATCTTCGTAAACGGTAGTGGAGCAGACTTTGCTAACTGGACAGATATGTTAGTAGATATGAGCGATCAGGAATGGGCTTCTGATACAGATGCAGCTTATGTTGATGAGAGCCAGGGTACAATCGGTTTCCCATATACAACAGAAGCAATCGGTCTTGCATATAACAAAGACATCCTTGATAAAGCGGGAATTGATCCTTCCACATTAACAAGTCCGGATGCAATCAAAGAAGCATTTGAGACAATTGATTCCAAGAAAGATGAACTTGGACTGACAGCAGTTGTAGGTTATGCAGCAGAACCAGTTAACCTTTACTGGTCAACAGGTAACCATTTATTTGGTACATATCTGGATGAAGGTCTTGACAGAGATGACACTACTTACATTGACATGCTCAATGATGGCGGTAAACTTGACGAAGGCCGTTTCACAGATTTCGCTAACTTTGTAGGTCTTCTGAACCAGTATTCAGATCCTGCGCTCCTTGTTTCCGGTACATATGATCAGCAGATTCTGAACTTCTCATCCGGTAAATATGCATTTGTTACACAGGGATCTTGGATCGGTGCAACAATGGTTGGTGATGACGCTGACGCTTACAAAGAAGCTGGTAACTTCGAAGTTGGTATGATCCCGTACGCATTCGAAGATGGACAGGATACAATCCTTACAAGCTCCCCATCCTGGTGGTCCGTATACAAAGATGGTAATGTAGAAGCAGCAGAAGCATTCCTTCAGTGGCTGACAACAGACGAAGCTCAGGAAGTCCTCGTAAAAGAAGCTGGATTCGTAAGTCCATTCAAATCCTGCACAATCGTAGGCGACGATCCGTTTGCTCAGACAATTACTGATTATCAGAAAGCAGAAAAGACATCCGCATGGCACTGGTCAATTCCAGGTTTCAAAGAAGGTATCGCACAGAACTATACAGGTCAGGTATTTGCTGACTATGCATCTGGAAGCCTTGATGAAGCTGGATTTGTAAAGACAATGCAGCAGGTTCTTGAAAGTGCATATGCAAACTAATAATTGAAACTTATGGGCGGCGCTTATGTTGCCGCCCACTTTTATTTGCGCTGCATACCTGAGTAAAGGTCCGGCAGACCTTTACCCAGGTACGCAAAAAGTTTAAGACGCATTGATTTTTGCTTTGAAATAAGAAATAGGAAGGATGAAGGCAAAATGAATACAAACAGTGCTAGTAAAAAAGCAATTTCCATGGTATGCCTGATAGCCGGTATTATTTTACTGGCAGCAGCATTGATTCAGGATATTTCCGGAAGCGGAGCTGGCTGGAGAGGTCCGGCGCTGATCATCGGTGCAATTGGCATCTTACTGGGAATGTATTTATTCCCAACATTAAAACATCACAGAAGCATCGTTAACTTTATATTTGTATTTCCGTTGTTATTTACATTTGTAGTAACAGTTATTATTCCATTATGCCTTGGTGTATTCTATTCCTTTACAGACTGGAATGGAATCAAGATGACAGGATTTATAGGATTTGCAAACTATAAGGCAATGTTCAGTGAACCAAGTTTCCTCTGGTCACTGATCATCACAATTCTGTTTGTAGTTCTGAATATGGTTCTGGTAAATGTAGTAGCGTTTATGCTTGCATTACTCTGTACCTCTAAGATTAAGGGACTCTCATTCTTCAGAGCTTCCTATTTCCTGCCAAACCTGATCGGCGGTATCGTACTTGGTTATGTATGGCAGTTCGTATTTAACAACGTACTGATCAAGATGACAAATAATATTTCACTTCTGTCAAAGACAAACACAGCTATGATGGCTATCATCGTTGTTTATATCTGGCAGTATGCAGGTTATATCATGCTGATCTATGTAACAGGTCTGACACAGGTACCTAAAGATGTACTGGAAGCATCTCAGATCGATGGCGCAAATGCAGTTACAACATTATTTAAGATTAAGATTCCGATGATCGCAGCTACAATTACAATCTGTACATTCCTTACCTTAACATCAGCATTCAAACAGTTCGATGTTAACATGGCTTTGACAAATGGTACAGGTTCTGTCGCAAGTTTCTTCGGAAACTATCTGACAAACGGTACTCAGATGCTGGCTCTGAATATTTACAATACAGCAATCTCCAAGAACAATTATGCACTTGGTCAGGCGAAAGCTATTCTGTTCTTCATTATCCTGGCTGCTGTATCTATTATTCAGGTTAGAATTTCCAATAAGAAGGAGGTTGAAATGTAATGGTTACGAAGAAAACTCCAAAGGTAGTGCTTACAGCTGTTGCGATTGTTATCGCAGCGTACATATTATCTCCTTTCTATCTGGTACTTATTAATACATTTAAGAATGCAAACGGTATTGTTGCAAATCCTGTAAGCTTTGCAGGTGCAAGCTTTGCACAGTTTAAGACAAATATTTCAAACGTTGTCAACAACTCCAACTTCAGTTTCTGGAGTGCATTCGGAACATCTGCGATCATTACAGTTGTTTCCCTTGTATTACTTGCTTTATTCGGTGGTATGGCTGCATGGGTTATCTGCCGTAACAAGACAAAATGGTCCACAGCTATTTACATGACATTCATCGCATCCATGACAATTCCTTTCCAGGTAGTTATGCTTCCTCTGGTTTCTACATTCCGTGATGTAGGTAAATTCCTTGGAATCAACATGCTTCAGTCTGTTCCTGGTATTGTATTTGCATACTGTGGATTCGGTGGTGCTATGACAGTATTTATCTTAACTGGTTTTATTAAAGGTATTCCATATGAACTGGAAGAAGCAGCAGCGATTGACGGATGTTCTCCTGAGGGAACTTTCTTCCGCATTATCCTTCCGCTTCTGAAACCGGTTATTGTTACTGTTACTATTCTGAATGGTATGTGGATCTGGAACGATTACCTTCTTCCTTCTCTGATGTTAGGACAGAATGGTAAGGTTAAGACTCTTCCGGTTGCTGTACAGGCGTTTGTTGGTTCTTATGTTAAGCAGTGGGATCTGATCCTTACTGCAGCACTCCTGGCAATGATTCCGATGATCATCGTATTCCTGCTTGCTCAGAAGCAGATTATGAATGGTATGGTTGAGGGTGCTATTAAATAGGCTTGCAAATACTTTTTGAAAAGCTGTCGTTTTCCTCATTTATTGGGGACGACAGCTTTTTTATGGTTTCAAAGGGGACGCGAAGAAAAATAAATGTTTTGAACCACGGCTGCGGGGCAGGAACTCTAAGCCTTTGGAAATTTGCTAAAACCATGCCAGAAAAATTCAAACTCGCTTCGCTCAGACAGTGAATTTTTCTGACATAACGCAAATTCCCAAAGACTAAGAGTTGCTACACCCCCTGTAGATGTGGTTAAAAACATTTATTTTTCTTCGCTGTGAACTGGCTGGGACTGTGAATGATAGGTATGGAAGTGTGTTATTGGAGATGGAATGGATAGAAACGGAACATAAACGGAATAGAAAATGATAGTATAAATTTTACAGATATGGGCTTGAAATGTTGGGGCTTTTATAGTAATGTAGATGATACAACGCTTAAGGCGAGGGCTGTCTCCGGACAGTCTGTTTTTGTGAAGAAGGATGAGGAAAAGTTTTATGGAGAGGACGAAAGAAAGGTCATCGTTTCGTAAGAAGTTTATCGGTGACAGGAAGTTTTATATGATGGTTCTGGCTGTGGCTGTTCCGATCATGATCCAGAATGGAATTACGAATTTCGTGAGTCTGCTGGATAATATTATGATCGGACGAATCGGTACGGAGCAGATGTCGGGGGCTTCCATTGTGAATCAGTTGATTTTTGTCTATAATCTGTGCATTTTCGGAGGGGTATCCGGAGCGGGTATTTTCACGGCGCAGTATTTTGGACAGAAGGATCACGAGGGTGTGAGGCAGACATTCAGATATAAGTTCTGGATGGCTATGATTCTGACGATTGGAACAATTTTACTGTTTCTGACTGTTGGAGAGAATCTGATCAGTATGTATCTGCAGGGAGAGGGTACTGCGCAGCAGATTGCAGATACGCTTAAGTATGGAAAGCAGTATCTGGATATTATGCTGTTGGGACTGCCGCCGTTTATGATGGTGCAGATTTATTCCAGCACTCTGAGAGAGTGCGGAGAGACTGTTCTGCCAATGAAAGCAGGAGTTGTAGCAATCTGTGTGAATCTGTTGTTTAATTACCTGCTGATCTATGGTGTGTTTTTCTTCCCGAGACTGGGTGTGAGAGGTGCGGCAATCGCAACTGTGCTGTCACGTTATGTGGAGGCTGCAATTGTAATAGGCTGGACACACAGGCATACGGAGAAGAATGCATTTGCAAAGGGGCTGTACAGCACGCTTAAGGTTCCTGCGAATCTGACAAAGAAGATTCTGGTCAAGGGTACACCGCTGTTGTTTAATGAGACTTTATGGGCTTCTGCCATGGCGATGCTGACTCAGTGTTATTCGATTCGAGGGCTGAATGTGGTTGCTTCGCTGAATATTTCCAATACCATCAACAATGTGTTTAATATTGTGTTTATTGCGCTGGGAGATTCTGTTGCGATTATTGTGGGACAGCTTCTGGGTGCGGGAGATATGAAGAAAGCGAGAGATACAGATAACAAGATGATCGCGTTCTCAGTGATGTGCTGTACCTGTGTGGCAATGGTGATGTTTGTTATGGCACCGCTGTTTCCAATGCTCTATAATACTAATGATGAGGCGAGGGAGCTGGCGAAGTATCTGATTATGCTCACAGCATTCTTTATGCCGCAGAATGCCTTTTTGCATGCAACCTATTTTACTCTGCGTTCCGGTGGAAAGACGATTATTACGTTCCTGTTTGACAGTGTGTTTATCTGGTGCGTCAGTGTGCCGATCGCGTTTGTACTGAGTCGTTATACGGGGATTCATGTGCTTGTGATTTATGCATGTGTGCAGCTGGCAGATCTGATTAAGTGTGTGATTGGGTTTGTGCTGGTTAAGAAGGGTGTGTGGCTGCAGAATATTGTTTCGTCATGATAAAAATTTTCAATAACATTTGGCTTGACTAACCGATATACTATAGTGTATTATCAGAAAAAATATTTATATTCTCTTTGCACTGCATTACATTCAACAGAATGCGAGATCAACAGTACAAACTGAGCAGGCGATGCCCGAGATGTTCGAGGGCGTGGGGCCGGGCCGCGCGAAGCGGCAGCAGATATGAACATTTTCAGACATATCTGTGGGACAGTGTATGTTCCGCAGGTGTGTCTTTTTGTTTTCTGGAAAATATGTTTTGGAGAGATTTTCTTTTAGGAGAATTTTCTGAAACGGGTTCAATTCTGGGATACAAAAAGACCCCTGTAAGACCGCACTTTGATAAGTCGCAGAAAGGAAATATGTTTTCTGACTGTGACGCAATGTATGTGACATAAGAAGAACCTGTAAACTCAAATATAGGAAAGTACAAAAGCTTATATATTTGAAAAGAAAATTTAGGAGGTCCTGGTTATGGAACAGACAAAACAGTTAAACATGACAGCAATGTCAGACAAGACAAACAGTAACACGACAGCTAAGAAAGAAGAGCCTGCATGGGAACATAAGGTGGCAATGAAGGTATCGGGTGTGAGTATTGCAGTAAACCTGTTACTTTCCTTATTTAAATTACTTGCCGGAATTCTGGCACATTCAGGTGCCATGATCTCAGATGCAATTCATTCAGCATCTGATGTGGGAAGTACTTTCGTAGTAATAGTCGGTGTGAATTTATCCAGCAAAAAATCCGATAAGGAGCATCAGTATGGACATGAGCGGATGGAATGTGTATCTTCCATTATTTTGTCCGGATTACTTCTGGCAACCGGTATCGGAATCGGTATGAATGGAATTGAGAACATTATTAAGAGTACTTCAGGAGCAAGCATTGCAATTCCCGGAACATTGGCACTGATTGCGGCAGTTGTTTCTATTGTAGTGAAGGAGTGGATGTTCTGGTATACCAGAAGTGCTGCGAAGAAAATAAATTCCGGTGCATTAATGGCAGATGCATGGCACCATCGTTCAGATGCAATGTCTTCTGTTGGTGCATTTATCGGTATCCTGGGTGCGAGACTTGGCTTCCCGATTCTGGATCCAATTGCCAGTGTGGCAATCTGTGTACTGATCGTGAAAGCATCTGTAGATATTTTCAGAGATGCTATTGATAAGATGGTTGACCATTCCTGCGATGAGGCAACAGAAGAGAGAATGAGAGAAGTGATCATGGGAGTGAAAGGAGTGAAGGGAATCGACCTTCTCCAGACACGACTTTTCGGTTCCAAGATGTATGTGGATATTGAAATTTCAGCAGATGGAACGATTCCTCTGGATGAGGCACATGACATTGCGGAAAATGTTCATCATACCATCGAGAGTAAGTTTAAAAACGTAAAGCATTGTATGGTGCATGTGAATCCGGTGAATGAGTAAATAAAAAGCGGGGCTGTCCTAAATATAATTTGGACAGTCTTGTTTTTTATTGGGTAATCATCTAAGCGAAACTTGTATTATCTGTTCTTTGACTGGAAATTTTACATAAATATAACATGGATATTCCATGGAATTGATATTCAAAGTTTATAATTCTAAACGTTATGGGATGTCAGAGTCAAAAGGTTTGACAAATTTTGCCACTGATATCACGAATAAAAAGAGTGAGGAATTATTTGAATGAAAAAACAACATAAAAAGACAAAAGAAATTACAGCACCTGTATATATGATGAACAGAGAACTGTCCTGGCTGAAGTTTAATGAGAGAGTTTTAAATGAGGCAGGAAATCCAAGAGTTCCGCTTGCAGAGAGACTGACATTTGCCTCTATTTACCAGTCAAATCTGGATGAATTTTACAGAGTCAGAGTCGGAACTCTGATGGATCAGATGGAAGCATCTGAAGTAATACGTGAGAATAAAACAAACATGACCAGTGAAGAACAGGTAACTGCAATCCTTCAGGCCACCAGAAATCTGGATCAGAAAAAGGCAGCTATCTATGAACAGCTGATGGGAGAACTGGAGCCTTACGGAGTGCGTCTGATCAATTTTAACAGATTATCTGCAGAGGAAGGCAAGCTTCTGGAAACATATTTTGATCAGGAAATCGCACCGTATCTGTCTGCAAACATTGTGAGCAAACAGCAACCATTTCCATTCCTGAAAAATAAAAATATTTATGCAGTGGCATCACTGATGAGCAAGGGTGGAAAAACAAAAACAGCTATTATCCCTTGCAGTAATACTGTATTCAGACGTTTGATCGATATTCCTACAAGAAAAGGGACTTTCATGCTTTCAGAGGAACTGATTCTTCATTTTCTGCCGAAAATGTTTAAGAATTATGAGATCAGGGAGAAAGCGCTGCTCCGTATTACCAGAAATGCAGATATTGATACAGAAACCATTTATGATGAGGATCTGGATTACAGGGATGCAATGGAGAATCTGATCAAGCAGAGAAGACGAATGAATCCTGTAAGAATGGAGTTATCCAGAGAATTAAATAAAAAGATGATAAGTTCACTCTGTAAGGAGCTTCATGTGGATAAAGAACACGTATTTTTGACCAGAGTTCCGCTTGATATGTCCTTTGTATTCGGACTTCAGGGGTATCTGAGAAATACTGCCCAGGACAAACTTTTCTATCAGAGAAGAGCTCCCAGAATGACACCGGAGCTGGATGATAAGAGCCTTTTGATTCCACAGATTATGAAGAAAGATGTACTGTTATCCTATCCATTTGAAAATATCAGATCTTTTATTAATCTTCTGAATGAGGCTGCAAAGGATGATTCTGTTGTATCCATCAAGATGACATTATATCGTCTGGCGGACAAGAGTCAGATTGTAGATGCTCTGGTGGAAGCAGCAGAAAATGGAAAAGAAGTTGTTGTACTTGTAGAGTTGAGAGCCAGATTTGATGAGGAAAGCAATATTGAATATTCCAGAAAACTGGAAGAAGCTGGCTGCAGAGTAATCTATGGACTGAATGGATATAAAGTACATTCCAAGCTGTGCCTGATCTCCAGAAAAACAGATAAGGGTGTGTCCTATATCACACAGATCGGTACAGGTAATTATAATGAAAAAACATCTGCACTTTATACAGACCTGTCACTGATCACAGCAAACCAGGAAATCGGAAAAGAAGCAGCAGAAGTATTTGCAGCACTTCTGAAAGGGGAAGTTGTTGAGAAATCCAATCTTCTTCTGGTTGCACCGAAATGTCTGCAGAACAGAGTTCTGGATATGATACAGGAAGAAATCGACCAGGTGAAACAGGGAAAGGAAGGCTATATTGGAATCAAGATCAATTCCCTGACAGATAAGGTGATCATCAATAAACTGGTAGAAGCATCTCAGGCAGGAGTAAAGATAGAGATGGTTGTCAGAGGTATCTGTTGTCTGATTCCGGAGATTAAGGGATATACAAAGAATATCAAGGTTGTAAGTATTGTAGGCCGTTATCTGGAGCATTCCAGAATCTACCGTTTCGGTACAAAAGAAAGAGAAAAAATATATATTGCATCTGCTGACTTTATGACAAGAAATACAGTCCGTCGTGTGGAGGTGGCTGCTCCGGTTCTTAATGAGAAATTAAAAGAACGTCTGGACTGGATGTTTGAGACAATGATGAATGATGATGAAAAAGGAAAGAGACTGACAGAAACAGGAAATTATGCAGACAGAAGCCTGAACGATGTCAAACTCAATTCCCAGGAAATCTTTTATGCCATGGCATACAGCAATGCGGAGAAGACCCAGAAAAAAAGAGAAGATTGAAAAGTAGAAGATTAAGAAGAAATATTTGTTGACAATATTGTAGATTGCCTGAAAAAGATACTATGTGGATCAGTATAATAGATTCATATAGTATCTTTTTGATTACTTCTATGATTACTTTTGATCATCCGAGATAAAACGAAAACGCCCGAAACCCAGTAAATACAAGGCTTTCGAGCGTTTTTAAGAGCAGGGGATGAGAGAATCGAACTCCCACCAAAGGTTTTGGAGACCCCTATCATACCATTTGACCAATCCCCTATCAAAACCAACTTGTAAAATTTCTTTTACTGTTGCAATTATACATATAAAAGCAACGATTGTCAAGCTTATTGTGCATTTTTATTATAAAGAATTTTACAAAGAAAGAGCGGAGATGGAGGGATTTGAACCCTCGCACCGGTTGCCCGGCCTGCCGCATTTCGAGTGCGGTCCCTTCAGCCTCTTGGGTACATCTCCATATTAAGATTAGAAACAGTTCTGAAGTGTAACCGGAACTGTTTTTTATTATATAAGGAATCTACGGAAAGGTCAATTCTTTTTTTATTGACGAATTGGTTTTGCTGTAATAAGATAATAACAAAATGCGGTTGTGTACCCTCTGGATTGCTATTGTCTGGGGATAATAAGCAGCTGCGAGGAAAGCAGATAGGTGACGATTATGACAGATAAGAAGAAAACAATTCTGGAGGCTGTGGAGAAGCTGACAGATACTTACCGTAAAGAAGAACTCTTTCTGGGAAAGGACAGAGAACGTCTTCCAAATAAGAAAGAGATTATTAACTTCATTAAAGATATGAGGTCTATTATTTTTCCCGGATATTTCAGTGTGGATTCCAGTGCCAGCGTGTTTCCGGAGCATTATGTGGCATATCGCCTGAATGATCTGTATGACTGCTTGCAGGAGCAGATTGAGATTGCATTTTTATATCAGGGTGAAGAAGAACAGAAGGCCAAAGAACATGCAGAGCAGATCACAGAGCGATTTTTTGCAAATGTTCCGGAAATTCAGCGTATGCTGCTGACTGACCTGCAGGCAGGTTTTGACGGTGACCCGGCTGCCAAGAGTAAAGAGGAGATCATTTTCTCTTATCCTGGATTTTATGCAATTTATGTATACAGACTTGCACATGTTCTGTATCTGGAAAATGTGCCGTTTATTCCAAGAATTATGTCTGAATATGCACATGGTTATACAGGTATCGATATCAATCCGGGTGCTACGATTGGAGAATATTTCTTCATTGACCATGGAACCGGTGTTGTAATCGGTGAGACTACGGAGATTGGAAAGAATGTGAAGCTGTATCAGGGCGTGACTCTTGGCGCACTTTCCACCCGTCAGGGACAGCTGCTTGCCAATGTGAAGAGACATCCGACGATCAGAGATAATGTGACGATTTATTCTAACTCTTCTGTGCTGGGCGGTGAGACTGTGATAGGAGAGAATACGATCATCGGAGGTAATACCTTTATTACAGCATCTATTCCGGCAAACACCAAGGTCAGTGCGAAGAGTCCTGAACTTGTGATTAAGAAACCAAGAAGTTCAGTGGAAGCTACGAATGTATGGGATTGGGAGAACTGATCTCTGGTTAACACTGTAAAATTTTGTTTTCCTGACAGGTTCCATCATATACAGTAAGTCCAGGCTTTCAGCGTGGAAAGTAATAAGTAGCAGGTGGAAATTTGCTTATATCAGGAGGAGTGAAAGCTCCTTCTGATAAACTGCATAGCAATTATTCGGTATAGAGCTGAGCAGCGAAACGGATGATTTTATCTGCGTGACAAATTGTTTGTCAGATGATGATTTGTATATGTTGTTAAAAAAATAGAAAAAATTTAAATTTAGTGTTGACAAATACAGTTTCATCATATATACTAATCTTCGTTGATGCGACAGAGATGCACAGACAACAAGCTGTGCGGGTGTAGTTCAATGGTAGAACACCAGCCTTCCAAGCTGGATACGTGGGTTCGATTCCCATCACCCGCTTATGCGATAGTGGCGTAGTTGGTAACGCGCGACCTTGCCAAGGTCGAGACCGCGGGTTCGAGCCCCGTCTATCGCTCTTTCAACTGAATATTTGCGGGTGTAGTTCAATGGTAGAACACCAGCCTTCCAAGCTGGATACGTGGGTTCGATTCCCATCACCCGCTTATGCGATAGTGGCGTAGTTGGTAACGCGCGACCTTGCCAAGGTCGAGACCGCGGGTTCGAGCCCCGTCTATCGCTCTTGGGACTTCGGAGAATCCGAAGTCCTTTTTTATTCTGATTCAGAATCTGAATCGCTGTAGAAGGTCAGAAGACAGAGACCGCAAATTCCTACCAGACCATATATGATCCTGGAAATCCAGCTCATGCTTCCGAAAAGGAGAGCAACCAGATTCAGATTGAAAAAACCGATCAGTCCCCAGTTAACAGCTCCGATGATGGAAATCGTCAGTGCCGTATATCTTAAACATTTACTTCCCATAAGTCACCATCCTTTCGTCTCCCTGTGGCTGCAGACAGCTCTGACAGGAATCATAAAGCTATTACATTTCATATTGTTCCATGGAAGACAAAAAATATGCACAGCAGGTTCAAATTAATTTTGAATCGCTGTGCGTATTTTAACAGAATCAAATAAGTTCCCTGCCTCAATTGAGGATCTCTGTCTGACAATCGGATTATTTTACTTTAAGTATCTGTCTGGCATTTGCGTCTTCATCGAAGGAAAATGCCTCCTGTGCCTGAACCGTTACATCACTCTCATCTGTCAGTGTAAATGCCTGGCATACATTAACGGTCTGTCCGGGCTGAATCTCAGCTGTAAAATGATCGATGGCATCGTCATTATTCTCGGGAATCGCTGCCTCGCAGGATTCTCCATGCTGGTAAGCTTTTAGGCTGACATCAACCATTGCACTGGATGCAGAGGAAGAATTATTGGTGTAATCGTAATAAACCATAATACATGGATTTCCGGCAAAGTCTTTGGTGATCGTATGTTTGGTATATTTGATCGTAAATTTTTCTGTTGTGAGATTAAGCGTATCATCTGCAGATGCCTCCGGTGCATTGGAAGAAGAACCTGAGGAATCTTCGTTATCCATATTGTTGAGGGAGTTGTTTATTTCCTCTTCAACACTCTTGAAGTTTGCTGACATGATTTTTACTGTCTCATCATCCAGAGAAACAATTTTCCATCCGGAATCTGTTTTGATCACCGGATAGGTGATATCTGTTTCGGAGAATACATCTTTTTCCACTTTTTTTGCCTGTTCATTCAGAATGGAAGCAAGTTTTGCCTGTGTCTCTTCTTCTGTAAGCTGGTTTCCGGCATAAGCGTTGGAAACGATCTGACGGAGAAATTCAGTGATAGTCGCTTTATAAATATTGGTTCCGTCAATGTAAGTGATATGTGCTGTGACAGAAGCTGTACCATTCTGGATGTCGAATCTGTTTCTGGTGATCTTATAGGTCATCTTTTTGTTGATTTCTGAGAAGAAATCCGTGTATGCGGCATCGCGGATATCTGCATTGTCCAGTGCTGTGAGATCGCTGCTCTGGATCATGGATTCCATTGTATTGAAGTCCATTTTCTTCATACTGTCAAGAAAATTTTCAACTGCCTTGCGTGGCTGCTGTCGCTGATAGAAATAGAAACCTGTACCTCCGCCAATGACGAGAACCAGGATCAGAATGAAAATAATCAGCCCGGCATGTCCTTTTTTATTACCTTTTGTCATATTTCCTCCTGCCTTAGAGCATAACTGCTCTGAAACGTATTATGTTAAAAAGTTTCGGTTTTGGATCTACAATAACATTCATGCAGATGTAATGTTACTGAGAACAGAGTAACAGTAACGATATAATTGATTATATCAGAATGCGTTGACAATGGCAATTGTCTTACTTATAATCAAAATTATAGTAATCAGAGTGGTTATTGTTCACACACCACTGTCCCGCGAGGTGTTTTGGCATGAATATGCCAAAATCCCGAGACATACAAGCCAAAATTCCATTGCCGCAAGGCAATCTGGAATGAATTTTGGCTACGTTACTGTGAACGGAGTGAACAGTAACATCGGAGCGGAAAAAATAAAGAATAATATGCGAAAATACAGAAAGAAGGCGTGGATCTATGAAGTATGAGAGTTCTTTTAAATCAGAAGCAGACGGGCTTGAGATTTCGGTCATGGCACTGATACCGGATAAGAAACCCTATCGTGCAGTTGTACAGCTGGTTCATGGAATGAGTGAGCATAAAGAGAGATATATTCCGTTTATGCAGTATCTGGCAAAGCTTGGATATGTGGTGGTGATCCATGATCACAGAGGACATGGAAAAAGTGTAAAACATCAGGATGATCTCGGCTTTACATACGGTGGGGGAGCACAGGCGATGCTTCAGGATATCCGAACAGTGAACAGGAAAATTCATGCATACTATCCGGAACTTCCGCTGATCCTGATGGGGCACAGTATGGGATCGCTGGCAGTGAGGGCATTTGTGGCAGAACATGACAGCTGCGTAGATATGCTGATCGTGTGCGGTTCTCCAAGCTACAATATTGCCATGCCTCTGGGAGTTGCCATTGCAAAGACAGAGAAAGCAGTCTTTGGACCGAGACACAGAAGTAAACTTATCGAAGCAATGTCCTTTGGTGCAGGTGCGATGAAATTCCGAAAGGATAAGAGATGTACAGCCTGGATCTGTTCTGATCCTGATGTGGCGAAAGAATATGAGGAATCTGAAATGTGTGGTTTCACTTTTACGGACGATGCGTATCTGGCATTATTTGAACTGATGAAGCGTGCCTATGATGTGGAACATTTTTCCTGTACAAATCCAGATATGCCGGTATTGTTTGTAAGCGGGGCTGAGGATCCCTGTTTGATCAATGTGCGCCATTTTGCAAAGACAGTGCGGGCTATGCGACGGGCCGGTTATAAAGATGTAAAGGGGAAACTGTATCCGGGAATGCGTCATGAAATTCTTAATGAGATCGGCAGGGAGCAGGTTTATCATGATATTGCTGTCTATATGAGAAAAAAAGGTTTCTGAGCGGATGTATAAAATGGAGAGATATCCGGTTAAACTATAACGATCTGTAACCATTTGTTGTTTGATGGCTGCAAATTGCTATAGAACCATTAAAATCCATTTTAAGAGAGGGGAACCGGATATTGGGAAAAAACAAAATGATATTGTTGCTGATACTTGTTTTCGGCCTTGGCTGTGCAGGATGTACGGAGAAAAAACCGGCAGCAGAGCAGGGAGAACTTGTAAAAAGCGAGAGACTGTCGGAGCAATTCGGCAGTCTTTCTATTCTGTTAAGGTATAAGACTTTACGTTTGAAAGAAAAAATGATAAGATAGTTTCATCTGTTAAGGTGTTGAACAGTTATAAATATGAGGAGGTTTTTATGGAGAAAAACGAAAACGAAGAACTGCTGGAACAAAGCCCGGCAGAGATTCAGCAGGAAGATACGCAGAAAATTGCAAAGAGCGGGAAAGAAGAGCCGGATACAGAAGAACAGAAAGTCTCCAATGGAAGATTTATACTCTGGAGTCTGGCGGGAGTGTATCTGTTGTATACAAGTTACAGTCTCTGTAAGGGATATGTGACAGGCGAAGAAGGAACAAGTATGGGATTTATGCTTGCCGGAATTGCATTTGCAGCTATTGGTGCTGGTCTGCTGTTTTTCGGCATTAAAAATATGCTCTCAGAAGAGAAGATCAAGAAAGCAAAAGCAGCGAAGAATGCGGCAATGGAAGCTGCCGCAGGCGGAGAACTGAAGAAAGAGGCTGCATCCGGGCAGAACAGATCAATGAGCATTGCTGAAAGGGCTAATATGGTTAAGAATCTGGAAGACGAAGAGGAAGACGGGGAAAACGAGAAAGAATGAAAATATTGATCACATTGCTGAAACCGTTGTCTTTTTTACCGGCACTGCTGATGATGTATATCATCTTTTCATTTTCAGCCCAGCCGGGTGAAGTTTCAGGTAATCTGAGCTATAAAATAAGTTATGAGATCATAGAAACGAAGAGCGAGCTTTTGTCAGAGAATCTGAGCAGTGAAGAGATTGCCTATAAGGCAGATGGAATTCACTACTATGTGAGAAAAGCGGCACATATGACAGAGTATTTTCTGCTGGCTATCGCTATTTCTTTTCCTTTATATGTCTATGGTGTGAGAGGAATCTGGCTGATGCTTCTTGCGGGAATTGTCTGTGTGGGATTTGCAGGGCTGGATGAGTATCATCAGTCTTTTGTGGATGCCCGTACACCTGCGATAAAGGATGTGGGAATCGACAGTATAGGGGCGTTTATCGGAATACTTCTTGTTCAGGCATTCTGCTGGTCTGTACTGAATAATCCTAATAAAAAGAAGAAAAAAAGAAGCCATTAATAATCAGGAAAAAATACATATTCAAAAAAGGAAAGACAAAAAGGAGCTGCCACATTAATGAGAACTTAATGTGATATGCTCCTTTTGACGTTATTGTTTACTGGTAATATCCCGCAAAGCGTGTTGCTGTGAACAGAGGGAACAGTAACCTTTTGACTTGAATGTACTCTCGATTTTATGCTGCGTTTAAGCCTGGATTTCTGACAGTCTGTCCAGTCCGGCTCTGGTATGGCGGATAAAAATATCTCTGACCGCCTGGATCTCGCCAAGACCTTTCAGAGTACATTTGACAGAATATCCCTCTTTTTCCAGAATGCTTTTCCAGGAATCATCGTCCTCTCCGGACATATCATTGGTAGCATGATCACCTGCGACGATCATAAAAGGTGCCAGATGAACATGAGCCGGATGCAGATTTTTTAATTTATCCAGAAAGCTTTCAATGGAGAAATCCCCTTCAACCGTTCCCATATGCATATTGGAATAGCCGAAATGCTTAAACAGTTCGTCCATCTCAGGATAAAGTTCATTGGCAACATGCTCTGTTCCATGTCCCATAAATAAGAGAATTTCATCAGAATCAGGGTGATATTCCTGTGCCATAGCCTGACAGACCTCTTCTTTGTCCTGCTTTGTAACCATCAGAGAATCACAGATAATGACAGAATCAAAATCCTTTTTATGTGCAAGAACCTTTTTTTTCATAGCGTCACTCTCAAATCCGGTGATCACATAGGTTGGCTGTACAATTACATTTCGAATTCCGTCCGCTTTCAACTGTGTCATTGCCTCATCAATATCCATGATGTGTATTCCGTCCCGCTTCCAGAGTTTGGCGCGTATACGGGGACTTGTCCATGCACGGTATAACGGATATTCCCCAAATGCATGATGCAGGTCAGATTCAATCTGTTCAATTGTTTTTTTTCGTGTTTCTTCATAACTTGTACCGAAGCTGATAACAAGAATTGCTGTTTTTTCAGTTACCCCCATTTTAAATCTCCTTATAATAAGTATATTGGCATTTACCACAACTGCCACTGACAGGTTTTCCGCAAAACAGATGTAGTGGCGGTAAAAGGTAATTGACTGCGCACTCATATAAAAAAGATGTCATGATAATAGACATTGTTTTTTATTATACAGGGAGTTATAGGGAAACACAAGTAAAAGCTAAGATTTTGACGTCTGAGTATCTCTGTATGCAGATGGAGTGACATTCATTTTTTTCTTGAAGCTTGTGCTGAAATAATATTGATTGGCGTAACCGCATTTCATACTGATTTCCTTCAGAGTCATGTTTGTGGCTGTAAGATAACGGCAGGCGGCGTTGATTCGCTGAGTAGTGATATAGTCACTAATACTCACGCCCTGTTTCTTTTTAAAGAGGGCACTCAGATAAGCCGGGCTGACATTGGCTTCGCTGGCGATATCGTTCAGGCACAGAGTATTGCTGGCATAGTTTTCGTCAATATATGAAGTTACAGATTCGCATAATTTCTGGTGATAATCATTCAGAGAAGAATCCAGTTTCCGGCAGAGAAGGCGGCAGAGTTCGTTGAGCCAGCCGCAGAGTTCTTCTGTGGTATGAAATTCTTCCAGATGATTGTATACATACAGGATCTTTGCTTCCAGATCATGGGTATCCAGGTTTAGTTCATAGAAAAACTTCAGAATCCTTCCAAGCAGAGAGTAGATCTGGATAAATGCGAAACTTTTGGTGCGGAAGTTCTCAGTAAGCCATCTGGAGAAATCCTGAAACCAGGAGTCAATTGCAGAAACATCCTTTTTACACAGAAGGCGGATTAATTCCTCCTCTCTGGAATCGGAGAAATCAGTGGCAGATAAGTCATGTCCAAGAGCCTCACGTCCGTCAAATACGTTCTGGTGTGGGAAAAAGAAACGATAATCCAGTGCATGAACTGCACTTTCATAAGAACGGTTCAGATCCCACAGATCCTGTACAATGGCACCGATTCCGGCATTCAGAACCAGTCCCTGTGAATTGCAGTTATCTACAAGTGCAGAAATGATTTTATAGGTAAGCTGGCGAAAATTTCCGGACTGGCAGCCGCTTTGTCCGATCACACACAGATAACCATCAATATCCTGCAGGGGATAAATATAATTTAATTCTGAGGTTTGTTCTGTGATCAGATCACGAAGATTCAGCAGTTCCATCTGAAATTTCTCAATGCCATAGGAATCCCTGAGAGACTGTGCATTTTCCAGTTCAAGAATCACTACGTTATAAAAATCATAATCCAGTTTAAGGTTCAGGTAGTTCAGATAAGGTTTGAGACGATAGGAAGCCTCCTGCCTGGAACGGTGAGTGATATCACGGAAAAATTTTTCGATAAGCAAAGGCCTGCTCTGTTTAAGCAACTGCAGATTTTTCTGCTCACGTTCCATCAGGGCAAAAGCATTTTTTACTTTCTGGATCAGATATGCGTAATCCAGAGGTTTTTCAATATAATCCAATGCACCAAGAAGCAGAGCGCGTCTTGCATATTCAAATTTATCATAGGCACTGATCAGTATGATTTTTACCATTGGATTAATATCCAGTGCTTGCCTGCTCATTGAAATTCCGTCCAGATCCGGCATTTCAATATCTGAGATGATCAAATCTACAGGTTCTTTTTTCATAGCGTCTATCGCAGAGGTTCCGTTGTAGCAGATATGTACGATTTCTGCGTTCAGAACTTCCCAGTCTATGTTCTTTTCAATTCCTTCTGCTGACAGATAATTGTCATCTACAATCATTATTTTCCTCATCTGTATCCTCCATTTGTTGAAATTCAATTGTGACATAGGTACCGTTTCCGGGATGGCTGTCAATACGCACAGAGCCGTTACCGTACAAAGGATTGGAAATGCGGGCGCTTACATTTGAAATTCCAAAATGTTTTTCGTAATTTATGACTTTGTTGTCTATGGCATATCGGAGCTGTTCCAGTGTCTCCGGAGACATTCCGGCTCCATTGTCTTCAATGGATATCACTACGGTATCATCACCGTAGAGTACCTGAATGGAAATAAAAACTTCAGGTGTATCGGCTGAAAGACCGTGCAGGATAGAATTCTCCAGGAATGGCTGTAATGTAAATTTGCAGATCGTGAAATTTTCTATTCCGTCTTCGGCATTGATCTCCCAGTTAAGATTATCTTTATGGCAGAGTTTCTCCATTTCCAGATACAGGCGGGCAATTTCCAGTTCGTCTTTGATCGGTATCAGTTCTTTTGATTTTCTCAGCGTCAGTCGGTAAAAGGCAGTCAGATTTGTCAGCATCTGATCTGCAATATCCAATTTGCCAAGTGCCTGGCAGGTTCGGATGGTTCCAAGGATATTGTAGAGAAAATGTGGATTGATCTGTGATTGTAATAACTGATATTTCAGCCGTTCTTCATTAATGGAGAGACTGACAATTGATTTCAGATTCTGGGCAATTGTGTGCTGCATATCTTCAAAGGTAATCCCCAGATTGTCTATTTCATCATAATTGGAAGCATCGGCCGGATGCGGGAGTGTGATGATGGAAAGGTGCTCCGGATCATGTCCGAGATGAAAGGATTCCATGGCATAGGACAGTGCGGCAATTCTGCTTGTCAGTTTCCTGGAAAAAAGGATTACAATAAAAATAGTCAGCGGCAGAGAAATAATTACAGTGATCAACAGTGTTTTGATCAGTACCTGTGTATTGCTTTTGATATAGTTTTCCGGGATTTCCGTAATATGCAGCCAACCGTTATCCAGAGTGCGGCAGTTATAGTAGATGTCATTGTCTTTAAAGAAGGAATTGGTATTTTCCAGAAACATCTGTTTTATTGAATCTGAAATCCAGGTCTGATTACGGGAAGAATCACTGTGAGCTGCAATTTGTCCCTGTGGTGTCAGAATGTAACTGGAAATTGCGGTATCAGAAGCAGAAGTCTGAAGATACCGGGAAAATTCATCGCAGTCAAGTGCAATACAATAAGCATATTCGAGAACATTGCTGGATTTGTCCTGAAGAGCACGAAAACACAGCAGTGTATTTGCGCTTCTTTTGGAAGCAGATATAACTCTGGGTAAGGTGGTATTTTTCTTTAACAGCCACAGGGAAGAAGAACCTATGGAATGTAATTCAGATTCGCTGATTCCATAATTGAAAAGTTTATCTGTGGAAAAGAAATATATACCCTCATCAGCTCCGGTTTGTTCCGGTTTTAAAAAAACATATATATGAAAGAAATCAAATGTAGATTTATATAATGAAATATTGCTTCTCATGGATGTTAATGCCTGCATGGTGCCAACCTGATCTGGGGAAGAGTGTTCAAAAGCGTACATCTGATACTGGATGGTGTCAGCAACGTTTTCGGTCTGGTTCAGACGGCTGTTAAGCTGAAAAATAAGCTGTTCATCAGACATCAATGCAGAGTTTGTGATTCGGTCTCTGGCAAGATTATAGGAAACATGGTAACTGACCAGTGCAACAAGTGTCAGAGGAAGCAGGGTTGCAACCAGAAAGGCAATCAGGAGTTTTGCCTGAAATGAGGAAAATCTGGAAGGAATCCATTTATGATAATTTATTTTTTTCAAGTTGAGTTTCATTACACATAATACTCCTTATATGAATAGGTTTGATTTTATCAGGTATCTTTTTGAAGATTGCCATATTATACAGCAATTCTGTAAAGATGCAACACAGTGTTCATCTGCTATCTGTATTATAAAAAATCAGAATGAAAAAAACAATAGAACGAAAAATAATATAAATCAATCAAAAGAAATTGTATTTAGTAAAAAGAGTGTTTTTGTTATTCTTTAATTACCAAATAACACAGAACAGTTGATGCGAGAGAACTGTTCGGAAAAGGAGAGAATATGAGGAAAAAAGTGTTAAGTGCAGTTTTAGCTGCAACAATGGTGGCAGGAATGATGGGGAATGTTGTAAGTGTATCAGCAGAGGAGAAATATGATCTTACTTTATACAGCGTTAACACTACTGACCCGGATTTTGATGACTGGCTTGCAAATGTAGAGGAGGCAACGGGTTTAAATATCAATGTTATTGCAGCTCCGACAGATACAGACACACGTCAGCAGAAGATTACAACGATTCTTTCTACAGGAGATTCTTCCGTAGACATTGTCGAAATCAACGATGAAATGAGTGCTGCATTCAAGAATTCCGGATGGCTGGAAGGTCTGAATGACACGGTTATGACAGATGATATCATTGATCAGTTTGCGCAGGGGTATATTCAGGATATGATCACAGATAAGGATGGAAATATTGTAGGAGTTCCGGGATATACAGGATATCTTGCATTTTGGGTAAATCAGGAAATTATGGATGAGGTGGGAATCGAATCCATTGATACAAAAGAAGATTTCATGAAATACATGGAAGCAGTTTCAAAAGATGGACGTTTCGGATACGGCGGTTCCTGGGAAAAGACATATGCATCTAATGAAATTGCACAGTTTGTAAATATGTTTGGCGGTGACTACTTCGACTGGACAAAAGAAGAAAATAAAGAAGCAATTCAGTTCCTTCATGATCTGGTTGCCAACAAAGAAACACCTGTTGATCAGATCGCAGATAAATATGATCAGATGAATCCAAAAATCAATGATGGCAAATACGGATGCTGGTTTATGTGGGGCTTAGGTACGGATTATGCAAAGGCAGATATGCTGGGAGCTGACAAGATCCACATGGCAATGGTACCTGATTTCAGCGGCAATGGAGAGCGAGCAATCTTTACAGATTCCTGGAACTATGTGCTGAACAGTGCATCCAAAAACAAAGATGCAGCCATTAAATTCCTGCAGTATATGGCAGATGAAGGTGGAATGGAAGCATCCTATAAAGCATTTGACAGATATCCTGCAAGAAAGGATGTTGCAGAAAAAGTTGTTCCGGATACTGATCCTGCAAAAGAAATGTACAGCCAGTATGCAGAAGAGTGCAACGTACAGGGACGTCCGCTGGTAGCACAGACAATGGAGTTCATCAGTGATATGGGAACTATCTTCCAGTCCTGCATGAAAGATGAGATCACAGTAGATGAGTTCTGTAAAAAAGCACAGGAAGTCGTTGATACATATCAGTAAAAACGGTATTCGTTTAAAGTCTTTTGAAATACTGACACATAAAAACTGACATAATAAATGAAGGTATAAAGCAGAAAAATCTGCTTTATACCTGTGCTTAAAGATATGAAGGAGGGAGTACCTGTGACAATCAGTAAAAAATCAATGAAATGGATTCCGTGGCTGTTGGTGTTACCTGTGGTTATTATTCGTGGATTTACGACTTTGTATCCGATTTTAATGACAGTTAGAAATAGTTTTTTTGATATTAAAATTCTGTCCGGAATTAATGAATTCTGTGGAATTCAGAATTACCTGAAAATTTTTTCAGATCCCAAAGTGCTTACATCTATACGTTTTACAGTGATTTTTGTAGTAGTATCAATGATATTCCATGTAATATTAGGCGTAGGTCTTGCTCTGATATTAAATATGAAATTTAAGGGACGTCGTTTTCTTCGTACGATTGTACTGATTCCCTGGGCAATGCCGGCAGTTGTTGTAGGTATGGCTGCAAAATGGGCATTTAATAATGATTATGGTCTGATCAATGACTTTATCAGATTGTTTGTCCATGGATACCAGAATAGCTGGCTGATCAATACAGGATCTGCAAGAGCTGCTGTAATTGCCGTGGATCTGTGGAAAGATCTTCCGTTCTTTGCGATTCTTGTATTATCCGGTCTGCAGTTTATTTCGGGTGATATCTATGAAGCCGCAAAAGTAGACGGTGCAAATGGAATCCAGTGTTTCTTCAGAATTACATTACCGTTGATACTGAAAAATGTACTGACTTTATCTATTCCATTTACTTTATGGAGACTGACAACCTTTGATATTGTATATTCTATGACTTCAGGTGGTCCTGGAGAAGATACGGCACTGATCGCATACAGAATCACGACAGAGGCGTTTACAAATCTGAATGTCGGTTATGCATCTGCACTGGCAATGTTACTGTTTGTTGTAATGGCAGTATTCAGCTGGCTGAATATACGTGTTATGAACAAGATTGATAACTAAAGGAGGAAATACCATGAAAAAAGATTCAAGAAAATATAACATATATCATGGTGTAATGGCAGGTGGAAGATGGGTACTGTTTGCAATTGTCTCATTTATTATCCTGTTTCCGGTATACTGGATTTTTATTTCCTCTATTACACCTTCCGGAGAATTATTCAAAACACCGATTGATTATCTGCCGGATCATCCGACACTGGAAAGCTATAAGTTTCTGATCGAGAACGTAGGACTTTTATCAAAAGTGGGAAATACAGTATTGATCGTAGGTCTTACACTGGTTATCAGTACTGTACTCTGTGCAATGGCTGCATACGGATTCTCACGTTTCACTACAAAAGGAATCAATATTGCTTTTGCATTTATTATTGCAACTATGTTAATTCCTGAGGTTGTTACAGCAAGACCATTATATGAGTTCATGCAGAAAGTAAAATTATATGATACATATCCCGGACTGATTTTGCTTTATATCAGTACTGTTATCCCATTTACGGTTCTGATTCTGAGAAACTTTGTGGGGGAAATCCCTATTTCACTGGAAGAGGCAGCAGCGATTGACGGTGCAACTTTTTCACAGAGACTTTTTACAATCGTATTGCCTCTTATGAAACCTGCAATCGCAACTGTATGTATTATCAACTTTATTACCTGCCTGAATAACTTCTTCACACCGTTGTTTTATTCAAATGGTATTCAGGTTCTTTCCGTTGCCATTGTACAGCTTCCACTGCGTGACAACATGTATGGAGTTCCGTGGGATCTGGTAAGTGCAATGGGATGGATCATACTTCTGCCTATCATTATTTTTGTTGCAGTCTTTGAAAAGCAGATCATGGATGGTATAATGGCAGGAGGAGTAAAAGCCTGATTATCTGAATGCTAAGAATATTGGAGGAAAACATTATGTATCAGTCATTTAAAGGTGGACTTGGTGGAATTGCTCTGTCAAAACATGGAAGAAGCCGTGCAATCAATGCAGAGAATCCACACGGAGAAAAAGGTAAAGGCGGAATGGCAGCGAGCCATCTGGGACCGTCCAGAAAAGGAAGTCCCTGCCTGAGAGATATTGAGCCGGGTGCAACTGTAACTCTTGCAGAGATGGAAGGTCCGGGAGAAATCAATCATATTTGGATTACAGTGGATAACAAGACAACAGATGCAGATTGTTTTGTATTGAGAGATCTGGTCATCCGTATGTACTGGGATGATGAGGAAACACCATCTGTGGAAAGTCCTCTCGGAGATTTCTTTTGCTGTGGTTTTGGAAGAGAGTGTATTGTAAATTCTGTCCCAATGGCAGTGGTGCCAAGCAGAGGATTTAACTGTTACTTCCCGATGCCGTTTAAGAAAAAAGCAAAAATTACTCTGGAAAATCAGCATGCAAATAAAATTCCGGCATTTTTCTATCAGGTAGATTACTGTCTGTATGATGAGCTTCCGGATGATATTACTTATTTCCATGCACAGTGGAGGCGAGAGCGACTGACAGAGAAGCAGAAAGATTATACAATCCTTGACGGAGTAAAAGGAAAAGGTCATTATGTAGGAACTTATATTGCACTTACCACACTGGAACGTTACTGGTGGGGCGAAGGTGAAATGAAATTCTATATTGACGGTGATGATGAATATCCCACAATCTGCGGAACCGGAACAGAAGATTATTTTGGAGGCTCCTGGAGTTTTGCAAAGCAGGTGGACGGAAAGACTGTGGAACAAAATTATAATACACCATATCTGGGCTACCCATACTATTCTGCTCATGATGAGCTGATCCATAATTTCTATCATAATGATGACTGTCCGCCGATGAGAGGTTTCTATCGCTGGCATATTCAGGATCCGATTTGTTTTGATGAGGATCTGCGTGTGACCATTCAGCAGATTGGAGTAGGTTACAGAGGATTATTTGAACGTCAGGATGATGTGGCAAGCGTGGCTTACTGGTATCAGACACACCCACATGCACCGTTTGCACCATTGATGTCAAAAGAGGACAGATGGCCAAGATAAAAAACAGAGGTGAAATGCTTGAAAAAAAGTGTTGTAATTTTCATAACTGCAGTATGTTTGCTTATTACAGGATGTGGAGATACGGGGAGCTTATCTAAGCTCCCCTCATCGTCGTTTCACGAAGACAAACAAAAGCTGACAATCATGCATATTGATGCAGATAATAAAAGATTTCAGGATTTTATCGAGGAAACAGAAAAAAAACTTGATATGGAAATCACTGTGGAAAAATGTCCGTCCAATGCGGATAATCGGCAGGCAAAAATATCCACGATCCTGGCTTCGGGGGACAAAAATATTGATTTGATTTCCGTGAATGATGAGATGATTTCTGAGTTTAAGCATAAGGGATATCTGGAACCACTGGAAAAAAACGTTATGACAGAAGAAGTAAGAGACAGCTTTCCGCAGAAGTATCTGGAAAGCATTTGTGAAGAGAATGGACATATATATTCTGTCCCTTTTCAGATGGATATTATGATGTTCTGGGTAAATCAGGAGTTGCTGAAACAGGCAGGACTCGATGAGATAAAGAATACCGGTGATTTTGATATTCTGCAGAAGAGTTTGAAAAATCCGGATCAGTACGCTTATGGAGATGCATGGGAAAATACACATGTTTATAACAGTCTTTCGCAATTTGTGAATTTCTGGGGTGGCGATTATTTCGACTGGACTGATCCGAAAACCAAAGATGCAGCCAGATATATGAAAAGTATGTTGGATGAGAAAAATACATCGCCTGCACAGTTTGTAGATCAGTATGAACAGATGGAAGAGAAATTTATCAGGGGAAAATATGGATGTGTTTTTATGTATACGAGTGCTCTGGGTACATTTCTTGATGCTGATGTATATGGGAAAAATAAAATACATATGGCACCGCTTCCCGTGCTTCATAAGAAAAAAGCCACTAATATTGCAACCTGGCAGTATGTTTTGAACAATGCTTCAGAAAATAAAGATGCAGCTGTCAGATTTCTTCAGTATGCAGCCGGTTATGAAGGCAGTACTGAATATGCAAAAATAATGAAAAGTTATCCTGCCAGAGTGGATGTGATCGAAAATGAGGATATTGATCTGGAAGGAATAGATATGATACGGAAATATCTCCGGGAATATACATTGAATGCACGTCCGTTATGTGAAAATTCCATGGGTGCTGTCTCAGATATGGGAAAACTGTTTCAGGGATATGTTCTTGGGCAATGTGAAGAGGACAGTTTCTTTGAGCAGGCACAAAATTGTATAAATACTTACTATTAAAAAGGCATCTTCGGATGTCCTTTTTAGTTGCGGATTTTTGATGCCGGATTTATAATAACAATAACAATGACAACAGGAGGCAGCTTCATGCAGAATCAACAACCATCAACTTTAAAGGAAATACGCGTCCATGGTACACAGGACTTTCCCTGTGCGTTCTATCAGACAGGAACAAGGATAAAAGGGAATATGGTGAAACACCACTGGCATGAAGAAGTAGAACTGCTTTATTTTTCGGGTGGAGAGTTCTGTCTGGAAGTAAATATGGAACGTTTCAACATTTCAGAGGAATGTTTTTATTTTATTAATCCCGGGGAACTTCACAGTATTTCTGTTGAAAAAAACGGCGGCTGTGTGGAAAATGCGGTGGTTTTTCATATGGATATGCTAAGCTCTGCATATGCTTTGGATCAGATTCAGACGAATCTGATCCAGCCGGTACAAAATGGCAGTATCCAGTTTCCGAGATGTCTGCGAAAGAATGAACCGGCATTTGAACCGGTAAGAAAATCTTATGAAGAAATCCGTAATGTATTTGGCGGAGATTCTTTTCGGGAGAATTATTATGACGGCGAGGCGGTTACGGATGATATCACCCGACAGTTGTTTATCAAATCAACGCTGCTTCGGATTTTGGCAGTTCTGTCTGCGAATAATCTGTTTGAGGTAACGGAGAAGAATCATGACCACAGAATTGAGACGATCAAGACAACACTGACTTACATACAGGAGAACTATAAAGAGAAAATTTATATACGTGACCTTGCAGGACTGATCGGGATGAATGAGCAATATTTCTGCAGATTTTTCAAGAAGGTGATCGGGCGTTCGCCTATGGAATATGTGAATGAGTACAGGATAAAAAAGGCTATTCATTATCTGAAAGAGTCTGACCTTACAGTTACGGAAATCTGTCTGGAATGCGGATATAATAATCTGGGAAATTTCCTGAGAGAGTTCAGGAAATATACGTCAACAACACCACTGCAGTACCGCAGACATTCATTAAAAGAAACACAGTAAATAAGAATATCGGTAATATAAAAAAGTCAAAATTTTGTATTTTTTTATCAAAAAAAGATAAGACAGAAGCCTTGGATTCTGATATAATTACCGTAAATGAAAAAGAGACCTTAGGCGCTAAAGGTAAAAGGTATAATACTGGGAACAAAGCAGACAATAGCGCCGGTTAATAAAAAACACAGGAGGATTTTTACAATGGTAAAGAAATGGTGGAATGAAAAGGTTGCTTATCAGATTTACCCGAAGAGTTTTTATGATACCAATGGAGATGGAATTGGAGATCTGAGAGGTGTTATTGAGAAGCTTGACTATCTGAAAGATCTGGGAGTTGATATTATCTGGCTTTCCCCCTGCTACCGCTCTCCGTTAGCTGATCAGGGATATGATATTTCAGATTATTATGATATTGATCCTCGCTTCGGAACCATGGCAGATATGGATGAACTGATTGCTGAGGCTAAGAAGAGAGATATGTACATTCTGATGGATCTTGTTGTAAACCATTGTTCTGATGAACATGAATGGTTTAAAAAAGCATGTGAGGATCCGGATGGTAAATATGGTAATTTCTTCTATCTGCGTGACAAGAAAGAAGGAGAACTTCCAACTAACTGGCGTTCTTATTTCGGTGGACCTGTATGGGAAGATCTTCCAGGAACAAATAAACAGTATCTGCATGTTTTCCATAAGAAACAGCCCGATCTGAACTGGGAGAACCCGGAAGTAAGGGAAGAAGTTTATAAGAATATCAACTGGTGGCTGGATAAAGGTCTTGGTGGATTCCGTATTGATGCGATTATCAATATCAAGAAAGCACTTCCGATGCATGACTATGAGCCGGATCGTGAAGACGGTCTTTGCAGTATCAGGAAGATGCTGAAAGAAGCAAAGGGAATCGGCGACTTCCTTGGCGAGATGAGAGACCGCACCTTTAAGAAATACGATGCATTCTCTGTCGGTGAAGTTTTCGATGAGAAGGATGAAGAGATTCCGGATTTCATCGGCGATAATGGATATTTCTCCAGTATGTTTGACTTCGAAGAGACTATCTGGGGGGCATCTGACAAGGGATGGTATGACTGCAAACAGATTACTCCGGATGCCTACAAGAAATGTTGCTTTACAACACAGAGAAAAATTGGCGATATCGGATTTGTTTCCAATATTATTGAAAATCATGACGAGCCTCGTGGTGTCAGCAGATATATCCCGGAAGGTGACTGCTGTGACGCAAGTAAGAAAATGCTTGGCGGTCTGAACTTTATGCTTCGCGGACTTCCGTTTATCTACCAGGGACAGGAACTTGGTATGGAGAATGTGAAGTTTGAATCTATCGATCAGGTAGATGATATTTCCAGTCTGGATGAGTACAAGGTAGCTCTGGAAGCAGGATGTACACCTGAGGAAGCGCTGAAAGCTGTTTCCAGATTCAGCCGCGATAATGCCAGAACACCGATGCAGTGGACAGATGGTGAGAATGCAGGATTTACGACAGGTAAACCATGGCTGAAGGTCAATGCGAATTATACAAAGATCAATGCAGAGAGCCAGATGAATGATCCGGAATCTGTGAGAAGTTTCTATAAGAAACTTATCGCACTGCGTAAGGATCCGGAATACAAAGAGACTGTTGTTTACGGAGAACTGGAACCTGTATGGGAAGATGTACATAATCTGATGGCATACTATCGTAAAGGGGATAAGACTCTTCTTGTAGTTGGTAATTACCAGAAAGAGCCACAGACCATTGAACTTGCAGGAGAGTGTAAGAAGGTTCTGATCAATAACTATGACAATGTAGCTATGGATGGAAATAAGATTGAACTGCAGGGTTATCAGTTCCTTGTTATTGAGATGTAGCAGAAGAAAAAAGAACGGAAATCCAGGTATGAGTACTTGGATTTTCGTTCTTTTTGTATCTATGAATTATAGCAATCTTCTATAGAAATCCTTGTAAATAATGCATATTGCTCCCGGCTCATTAGAGCGTGAAATCCTGTGACAGATATCCCTGAGTGCCTTATAAAGCTGAACTGTCATCGGAGGAATCATCTTCAGGGGGATTCAGAAGCTTTACGCTGTCACGTACTACAAGTCTGACCGGAAGAGAAAGGTTCGTTGTTTTTGGATTCCAGCCATCAATCATTTTGAACAGATATTCTGCGGCAATGGTTCCGCGCTGGAAGATATCCTGATGAATAGTGGTGAGTGAAGGACAAGCAAGCTGCGCATACAGATTATCATCAAATCCGGTGATGGAGAGATCTTCCGGAAAGCGGATCCCTTTGGCTTTGAGATATTTCATCAGGGTAACTGCGTAATAATCGGAACAGCACATAAAGGCAGTGAACTTGTGTGCGACTGCATAAATCTCCTCCATACTTCCCTGACGTTCATATTTGGAAGGGCGGATCACAATCAGATTATCCAGATCAATATCCAGTCCGTATTCCTGAAGTGCCCGCTGATGTCCGGTGTATCGGATATAGTCTACACCTTCCATATTGTCGGCAAGAAAGGCAATTTTTCTGTGACCGCAGTTAAGAAGATATTTTGTCATCAGGTATCCACCCTCTTCATCGTCAAGACCGATGTTAACGTATCTGGCAATATTTTTTGGAGTGTAACTGTCGATAAGGACAGCAGGCTTTTTGTATTTGCTTCTGATTTTGAGATAATCGTCATGGAGCATACCGATGAGGATCAGTCCTTCGGTGTTCCAGCTCACCACATTGCGCACGATTTCGTCAATATCTTCAGAAGTATAAAGCATCATATAATATCCACGTTCACGAATAGCAGCTTCCAGAGATCCAAGTAATTCGCCATGAAATGGATCTGTGAAGATATTGTCGTATTTATCTTTTTTCCTTTTTAATACAATTCCGATAAGTCTGGAATGGTTCTGTGCGAGATTTTTTGCATTCATATTTGGGACGTAATCATATTCGTCCAGAAGTTTCTGAACTTTCTCAGCAGTTTTCTGAGAAACTTCGCTGGTTTTTCCATTAATGACATTTGACACTGTGGTGGTACTGATTCCAAGCATCTCTGCCATTTCTTTAATTGTTATCATGTGAGATTCACCTCAATACAAAATATATAAATATATTATCACATTGGGACATGAAAATGCAAGTGTTGCACAAAAAAGTTTGAATAAAATAAAAGAAAATTGTAACTGTTGCTCATAAGTCGTTTGGAAGAGAGCGATAATAATTAAAAAATGCAAAATATAAGGCTGTCGTCAAAAAATATCTGACAACAGCCCTGCACGGAATATTATTTCTGGATTACGATTGCTTCGTAAGGTCTGAGAGTGATTTTATGGTTTACTTTTGCATCAATGTAATTGGAGATAAGAACTTTTCCGTTTGTAAATTCTTCAGGAAGCTCTACTTCACGTGTATTCTCGCTGAAATTGCAGTATACGATCAGTTTTTCATCGCCAAGTGTACGGATATAAGCGTAGATATCCTTGTCATCATCAAGGATCAGATCATAGGTACCGTATACGATCAGTTCACTTTCATGGCGGAGCTTGATCAGTTTCTGATAATATTTGAATACGGAATCTTCGCGGTTAATCTGATCTTTGGCATTGATCTTAGTGTAGTTCGGGTTTACCATAATCCAGGGGTTAGCTGTGGAGAAACCTGCGTAAGCACTGTCGTCCCACTGCATAGGGGTTCTTGCATTGTCACGTCCCTTATAACCGATTGCTGCCATCATGTCCTCTTCGGTCATCTTACCCTGTTCGGTTAATTCGTGGAAAGCATTGATACTTTCAAGGTCGCGGAAGTTGTCAAGAGTGTTAAACGGGCAGTTTGTCATACCCAGTTCCTCACCCTGATATACATAAGGTGTACCCTGCATCATATGGATACATGTTGCAAGCATTTTTGCAGAGATTTCTCTGTATTCGTCACTGTCATTGCCGAAACGGGAAACGCTTCTTGGCTGGTCATGATTTTCCCAGTAGAGACTGTTCCATGCAATATCCTGAAGACCTTTCTGCCAGCGTGTAAGAATTTTTTTCAGGTTGCGCAGATCCATCTTTCTGGTTGTCCATTTGCCGGCTTTTTCATCACTGTCAACATCCATATGCTCAAACTGGAATACCATGTTCAGCTCTTTTTCATCGCTTCTTGCATATTTCTTTGCCTCTTCCAGAGTAACACCTGAGCATTCGCCTACAGTGATCGTGTCAGCATTATTCAGTGCTTTCTGACGCATTTCCTGAAGGTATTCATGTACATGAGGACCATTTGCGGATACATTGAAGGTTGCATAGCCGTTAATTCCAGGTTCTTTGTCAGGAAGCCCCGGCTCTTTGGAGATGAGACTGATAACGTCCATACGGAATCCGTCAACCCCCTTTTTCAGCCACCAGTTCATCATATCGAAAACATCCTGACGTACAGCTGGATTGTCCCAGTTCAGATCAGGCTGTTTCTTGGAGAACAGGTGCAGGAAATACATATCTGTTGTCTTGTCGTATTCCCATGCAGGACCGGAGAAGCAGGAACCCCAGTTGTTCGGAAGGCTTCCGTCTTCTTTTGCAGGACGCCAGATGTAGTAATCTCTGTAAGGATTGTCTGTGGATTTGCGGCTCTCGATGAACCATTTGTGTTCATCAGAGGTATGGTTTACAACCAGGTCCATCATGATTTTGATGCCTTTTTCGTGAGCTGTGGCAAGCATACGGTCGAAGTCTTCCATGGTTCCGAATTCGTCCATGATCGCCTGATAATCACTGATATCATATCCGTTGTCATCATTTGGTGATTTGTAAACCGGAGAGAGCCAGATTACGTCAATTCCAAGCTCTTTTAAATAGTCAAGTTTGCCGGTGATACCGTTAAGATCACCGATTCCGTCTCCGTTGCTGTCGCAGAAGCTGCGAGGATAGATCTGATATACGACGCTTTCTTTCCACCATCTTTTTTCCATTGTAAAGACCTCCTGATAATATTATATTTTAGTACGTTTAATTTGAATAAGAATTATGTGAGCTGACTATAACAATCCTCTCAATACGCATTATTTACGAGGATTGCTGTAAATATCTTTTGCCCCTGATAATTTATAGCAATTCCATAAATTACTGCAAACAATCCAACCCATCATAGTGTGAAGTCCTGCGTCAGATATCTTTGCCGTGCGTCAGCACGCCGGCAGGTATCTTCCTTGTCCTTCACACTCTGCTGAACTGTCTTGATTGCATTATTTTATGGAATTACTTTAGAATTTGTGTATAGTTGTATTGCATAAATATATAATAAATACTTTATGGAGAAAATGCTTTCAATATTTTGACGGATTTATGTATTATTTTGACTTTTTGACAAAATATAGAATTGCTGTAAGTAAATCCCATGCTTCAATTGCGAATATCCGATTGCCAATCCTGTAAGACATATCGTGAAGTGAGTTACTGTTCACTCCGTTCTCAGTAACACGCTTCGCGATGCACAGAATTTATGCTAATCGCATAAATTCGCGCGGTATATCTTGGGTTTTCTGTGACCTTCGCTCACAAAAAACACCTCGCGGGATATTACCAGTGAACAGTAACCGGAGTGAACAGTAACGATTTCGCAGTTTCGAAGTCTTGTATGTGATGGGTAAATATTGTATAGTATAGGTATTGGCATTTATAATGAGATAGAAGAAACGGCAGAAAATAAATATAATGTATAAGTGAGGAAGAATGAGAAGGATACAGATTATTGTAAATAATGGAGCGGGTACAGGGCGGGCGCACAGGGTATGGAATGAGACACAGTGTCTGCTTCGGGGATACAAAATAAAATATGAAGCCCATATGACCAGATATGAAGGGCATGCCGCGAAACTGGCTGAGCAGATTTCCCGGGTGAAGGGTGAAGAGCCTGTCTATCTGCTTGTGGTTGGGGGAGACGGTACGATCAATGAAGTCCTGAATGGTATTACTGACTTTGATAAGGTACGTTTTGGCGTGATCCCCACTGGTTCAGGGAATGATTTTGGCAGAAATCTGAAACTGCCGAAAACACCGAAGGAGAGCCTGAGGGAAATCTGTGCCTGTATCAGAAAGGATCAGAGAGGTGAAGCACTTTACAGGATAGATCTGGGGCAGGTAAGCTGGGAAGGCTGTGAGAAGCCGCGGATTTTTGGAATCAGTTCCGGCCTGGGACTGGATGCACTTGTGTGTAAAAAAGCACTTCATTCCAGACTGAAACAGGTTTTAAACCGTTTCCATCTGGGTAAGCTTACATATCTTGCATTGACGGTGCAGTCTCTTTTTACCATGGAGACAGCCAATGCAAAGGTGGTGACAGAACATGGAGGCTATATTCTTCCGAAGATGATCTTTGCGGCAGCTATGAATCTGCCGGCAGAAGGCGGAGGGGTTCCTATGGCACCTCATGCATCGGTGCAGGACGGTCTGCTCTCGCTTGGCAGTGCATCCGGAATCGCCAAATGGCAGACTTTTTTCCTGCTTCCGTTTCTGGTTGCTGCAAAGCAGGAGCATATTAATGGTTTTACTATCAGAAATGAAAAAGGATTTCGCCTGATTCTGGATAAGCCAATGGTGCTCCATGCAGACGGAGAGTACTGTGCAGATGTGACGAGAGTGGAATTTCGGTGTCTGGAGAAGAAACTGTGGCTGCTGCATGAGCAGAAAGGGGATTAAAGTAAGACCTGAAACAATATAAAAAACAGAAAAACAGGAGTGTAAAGAAAAATGAGTTACGCAGATGATGTATTTATAAAAATGTGTCAGGATATCCTGGAAAACGGGACAAGTACGGAAGGAGAAAAAGTCCGTCCTGTGTGGGAGGATGGAACTCCGGCATATACGATCAAGAAATTCGGAGTGGTAAACAGATATGATCTGAGAAAGGAATTTCCGGCTATGACACTCAGACGTACAGCGTTAAAGAGTGCCATGGATGAGATCCTCTGGATCTGGCAGAAGAAATCCAACAATATCCATGATCTTCACAGCCATATCTGGGACAGCTGGGCAGATGAGAGTGGTTCTATCGGTAAGGCATATGGGTATCAGCTTGGCGTGAAACATCAGTACAAAGAAGGAATGATGGATCAGGTAGACAGAGTGATCTATGATCTGAAAAATAATCCGTTCAGCCGAAGAATTATGACCAATATTTATGTGCATCAGGATCTCCATGAGATGAATCTGTATCCCTGTGCATATTCCATGACATTTAATGTGACACAGACACCGGGGAACGATAAGCTGACTCTGAATGCAATCCTCAATCAGCGTTCACAGGATATCCTTGCAGCGAATAACTGGAATGTATGTCAGTATGCACTTCTGCTTATGATGATGGCTCAGGTATGTGATATGGAAGCAGGGGAACTGCTTCATGTAGTGGCAGACTGCCATATCTATGACCGTCATATCCCGCTGATAAAGGAACTGATCCAGAGAAAACCATATCCTGCACCTGTTGTGAAACTGAATCCGGAAGTAAAAGATTTCTATCAGTTTACAACAGATGACCTGATCGTGAAGAATTATGAGACATGGCCGCAGATTAAGAATATTCCGATTGCCGTTTAACCAAACTGTGGAGCAATTATCTGGTTATGAGCAAGTAGCGAATGCGGATGATTTTGTTCGCCTGACTTAAATTGACAATATAAAATCAAGAGAGGAAAATTCAAATGAATGTTATCGTAGCAGCAGATAAAAACTGGGGAATCGGCAAGAACAACCAGCTTCTGGTAAGTATTCCGGCAGATATGAAGATGTTTCGTGAGGAAACAAGTGGAAAAGTAGTAGTGATGGGAAGAAAAACTCTGGAAAGTTTTCCAAATGGACTTCCGCTTAAAAACAGAATCAATATTGTGATCACATCCAATAAAGAATATGAGGTAAAGGGTGCGATCATAGTACACAGTATTGAAGAAGCACTGGAAGAGATAAAGAAATATCCGGCAGAAGATGTTTACTGTATAGGTGGTGACAGCATTTATGCGCAGATGCTTCCGTACTGTGATGTAGCTCATGTGACAAAGATTGACTTTGCATATGAGGCAGACAGTCATTTCCCAAATCTGGACGAAGATGATGAATGGGAAATTACGGGAGAGAGCGATGAGCAGACATACTTTGATCTGGAGTATCAGTTTGTGAAGTATGAGAGAAAGAAATAGAAGAAACAAAGCAGAGCCGGAAAAGCCAGTGATATAAAAGAAAAAATATCCCTCAGAATGTGTTTAAACTGATTCTGAGGGATATTTTTGTATAGTGGTGTATGAACAGCAACAATTCTTCTGATATTGAAAATCGTTAACTGTCTGGCAGTCAGATGTTATTTATTCAATAACTTTCAGCCATCCTTCCGGAGCCTGGATACGTCCCATCTGGATACCTGTTAATGTGTCATAGAGTTTCTGGATAACCGGACCCATTTTCTCCATTCCGCTTGGGAAACAGATTTCTTTACCATGGTCAACAATCTTTCCGACAGGAGAGATAACTGCAGCAGTACCGCAGAGACCACATTCAGCGAAATCTTTCACTTCATCGAAGTATATTTCTCTTTCCTCAGCTTCTAATCCCAGGTATTCCTTGGCAACATAGATTAAGGAACGACGTGTGATAGAAGGAAGGATACTGTTGGACTTCGGTGTGACAACTTTGCCGTCTTTTGTAACGAAGATGAAGTTAGCACCGCCTGTTTCTTCTACCTTGGTACGTGTAGCTGCATCAAGATACATGTTCTCATCGAATCCGTTCTTGTGAGCATCTACGATTGCATGTAAGCTCATTGCATAGTTAAGACCTGCTTTGATATGACCTGTTCCATGAGGTGCAGCGCGGTCGAAATCACTGACGCGGATTGTGATTGGTTTAGCACCGCCTTTGAAGTATGGTCCTACAGGTGTAGTGAATACACGGAACATATACTCATCAGCAGGTTTTACACCGATAACCGGGTTAGTACCCATCATATATGGACGAACATATAAAGTTGCGCCTGAACCGTATGGCGGAACATATGCTGCGTTAGCTTTTACAGTCTGAACAATTGCATCAACAAAACGGTCTTCCGGGAATACAGGCATCTCAAGTCTCTTTGCTGAGTTTGCCATACGTTCTGCATTTAAGTCAGGACGGAAAGTAACGATATGTCCGTCTTCTGTAGTGTAAGCCTTCATTCCTTCGAAAACTGTCTGCGCATACTGGAAAACACCTGCACATTCGTTCAGTGTTACATTAGGATCTGTTGTCAGTTCTCCGGCATCCCATGCGCCGTCTTTGAATTTAGATACATAACGATAATCGGTCTGTACGTAACCGAAGCCTAAGCTGCTCCAGTCGATATTCTTTTTTTCCATAATGAATCTTTCCTCCGTTCACACATATTTACAGTATTTACAAGTGTGATTACTGTTTATCTCTTTACCATTGTAAAACTTTTGTCTGCTAAGTTCAATGGGAAATTTCCAATTTTAATGAAAAATTGAAAAATCGTGTTACTGTTCACATACAGTAACAAAAAATCCGCCAGTCTTGTTTTTTATAGAGGATTTCGCTATAATATGGAATAGAAAATGGAGGAAAATATGAGCGAGAATTTTGATGAATTAGGAGAACTTGGAGACAAAATAAAAAAGATCATAGACACAGCAGTTTCTACTAAAGATTACCGCCAGATGACCGAGGATATTAAGCAGACGGTGGGACAGACTGTTAACAGCGCAGTAAATTCTGCTGTAGATTCCGGAAGCGAGGCAATCAAAAATGGTCTGAATAATGTATTTGGAACCGGAAACAGTCAGTCCGGTGATTCCGGGGTATACCGCAATAAAACAAAAGAATTTGAAGAAAAGCGCAGGCGGGAACGTGAACAGGAGCAGGAACGTCAGAGAATTGAGAAGGAGAAAGCAAAAGAGAAGATGCTGACTCTTTATGAAAGGAACACCGGGGGAAGAATGAAAGGTATGATGATTGCTGTTTCAGGTGGAATCCTTGCCAGTGGAATGGGACTGGGAACTCTGGTCCTTAGCATCTTTGGAGCGGTGGGGCATATGAGTTCCCTTGTGACCGGTGGAACCTGTTTTATGGCAGTCGGAGCTTTGACAGGAGTGGGACTTCTCGCAGGCGGCATTAAAAAACTGGGTAAACTGGAACGTTTTCAAAAGTATATTGACACACTGGGAAATCACACATACTGTAATTTTGAACAATTGTCAGCAGCAGTAAATAAGCCGGTGAAATTCGTTAAAAAAGATATTAAAAAGATGATTGATGACAGATGGTTCCGTCAGGGACATATTGATGAGCAGGAAACTTGTCTGATCACCAGTAATGAGACTTATCTGCAATATACGCAGACGCAGAAGGCACTTGAGCAGAAGAAACAGGAAGAAGAAAAACATCAGGCTGAACAGGAGAAAAACAGAAAGAACACACCGCCCGAAGTACAGGAAGTGCTGAATAAAGGAAATGAATTTCTGGATAAGATCCACAGGAGCAACGATGCGATTCCGGGAGAGGAGATTTCTGCAAAAATATCCAGAATGGAACTGATCGTGGAGAAGATTTTTGAACGGGCGCAGAAGCATCCGGAGATTATTCCGGATCTGAAGAAACTGATGAATTATTATCTGCCCATGACAGTAAAGCTGCTGGATGCATATGAAGAAATGGATCAGCAGCCTGTGCAGGGAGAGAATATCCAGGCATCCAAAAAGGAGATAGAGGATACATTGGATACACTGAATCAGGCATTTGAAAAACTTCTGGATTCTGTCTTTCAGGATACTGCGTGGGATGTTTCAAGTGATATTTCAGTGCTTCATACGCTGCTTGCACAGGAAGGTCTGACAGATGATGACTTTGCAAAAATGAAAAAGAACTGAAAATAAAAAAGGATAAAAAGGAGCGGCAGAGGACATGGGAAACGAATTTAAAGATTTTGAAATGGAAACACCATCATTAACACTGGAGCCGGATCTTGGAGAGTTTGAAAAGAAAGAAGAAGTGCTCCCCAAAAAGCAGACACAGAAGGAAGAAGTGCCTGTACTGACACCGGAAGAACAGAAAATGGTAAATGATTTTGCTGCAAAGATTGATATTGAGAATACTAATCAGATTCTTCAGTATGGTGCAGGAACCCAGAAAAAAATGGCGGACTTTTCTGATACAGCTCTTGAGAATGTAAAGACACAGGATCTGGGTGAGATTGGAGAACTGATCAGTAATGTTGTGGGAGAACTGAAAGATTTCGATGTACAGGAGGAAGGAAAATTCTTTGGATTTTTCAGAAAGCAGACTTCTAAGATTGAAAATCTGAAAAACAAATATGACAAAGCACAAGCCAATGTGGAGAAGATCACAGATTCTCTTCAGCAACATCAGGTGCGCCTTATGAAAGATTCTGCTATGCTGGACAAGATGTATGAACAGAACCTGAATTATTTTAAAGAACTTACCATGTATATCCTTGCCGGAAAAAAGAAACTGGAAGAAACCAGAAACGGAAAGCTTGCAGAAATGAAAAATAAGGCAGCTCTGAGCGGGCTTCCCGAAGACGCGCAGGCAGCCAGAGACCTGGATGAGAAATGTAGCAGATTTGAAAAGAAACTGCATGATCTGGAACTTACCCGTACGATTGCCATGCAGACAGCGCCTCAGATCCGGCTGATCCAGAATAATGATACGGTAATGGTTGAGAAAATACAGACAACGATCGTAAACACAATTCCATTATGGAAAAGTCAGATGGTGCTTGCTCTGGGAATTGCTCACTCTGCAGAAGCGGCACAGGCACAGAGACAGGTAACAGATATTACCAATGAACTTCTCAGAAAGAATGCAGAGACACTTCATATGGCAACGGTTGAGACAGCGAAAGAATCAGAGCGTGGAATAGTTGACCTTGAAACACTGCAGAAGACAAATGCAGATTTGATCCAGACTCTGGATGATGTGATGCGGATCCAGATGGAAGGCCGTCAGAAGAGACAGGCAGCAGAGATGGAAATGCACCGCATGGAAGAAGAACTGAAGAGAAAACTTCTGGAAATCAGATAACTGTTCAGCAGTAATTTATGGAATTGCTATAAATGAGAGAAGAGGAAAATTATGTACAGAGATCATACAAAAGTGATTCAGATCGGAGACAGAAAGATTGGCGGCGGCAACCCGATTTTAATCCAGTCCATGACAAATACAAAAACTGAAGATGTAGAACAGACAGTAGCTCAGATCCTGGCACTGGAGCAGGCTGGCTGTGATATTATCCGTTGTGCAGTACCGACTATGGAAGCTGCAAAAGCACTGAAGGAAATCAAAAAACAGATCCATATACCACTTGTGGCAGATATCCATTTTGATTATCGTCTTGCTATTGCAGCCATGGAAAATGGTGCAGATAAGATCCGGATCAATCCCGGAAATATCGGCAGTACAGAGCGAATCAAAGCAGTGGTTGATGTGGCAAAGGAGCGAGGAATACCCATTCGTGTTGGTGTAAACAGCGGTTCTCTTGAGAAAGAACTTGTGGAGAAATATCATGGAGTCACTGCAGAGGGGCTGGTGGAGAGTGCGCTGGATAAAGTTCATATCATCGAAGACCTGGGATATGACAATCTGGTGATCAGCATCAAATCTTCGGATGTCCTTATGTGTGCAAAGGCTCATGAACTGATCGCGGAGAAGACGAATTATCCACTTCATGTAGGAATCACAGAAGCCGGAACTCTTTATTCCGGAAACATTAAATCTGCTATCGGACTGGGGATCATCCTGAATCAGGGAATCGGTGATACCATTCGTGTCTCTCTTACAGGAGCACCTTTAGAAGAGATTAAATCCGCAAAACGTATCCTGAAAACTCTGGGGCTTCGCAAAGGTGGCATAGAAGTTGTGTCATGTCCAACCTGTGGACGCACACAGATCGATCTGATCGGTCTTGCAAATAAGGTAGAAACCATGGTGCAGGATATCCCGCTTGATATTAAAGTAGCAGTTATGGGCTGTGTGGTAAACGGACCCGGAGAAGCAAAAGAGGCAGATATCGGAATTGCAGGCGGAGTTGGTGTGGGACTTCTGATCAAACATGGTGAGATCATAAAGAAAGTTCCGGAAGATCAGCTTTTGGATACGTTGCGGGAAGAACTTCTGAACTGGAAGTAACATTTGGAACGAAGACTTCCTGTCAGATCAACGAGGAGATTTTATTTTGGAAAAAGACTTTTTTGACGTATTTCCCAGCTTAAAAGTGAAGAAAGAACTGGAAGAACTGCTGGACATGGTTTTTGTGACCAGAGTGTCCTGCAATCCTTCCAGAACTCATATATGGGTGTATATAAAAAGTGAACGCTGGATTCATAAGAAGCATATCTTTGAACTGGAAGAACAGATAGAGAGACAGATTTTTGCAGGACTGAATGTAACAGTTACAGTTATTGAGAAATTCCGCCTTTCCGGTCAGTACAATCCTCAGAACTTTCTGGAAACTTACAGATCCAGCATGGAACTGGAACTGCGCAGCTACAATATGCTGGAATACAATATGTTCAGACAGGCGCAGATTTCTTTTCCCGGAGAAAATGATCTTCATATGATCCTTCCTGATTCTGTAATAGCCAGAGAAAAGAGCGGGATCCTGATCGAATATCTGCAGAAGGTTTTCTGCGAAAGATGCGGAATGGACTTAAAGGTGGAACTTGAGTTCAGGGAGACGCAGGAAAGTAAGTACCGTAAGAATGCAGCAGTGCAGATCGCTCAGGAAGTGGAAAATGTAATCCGTCATGCGAAATTAAACAGTAAGAATGAAGAGCCGGCTCAGTCTGAAGAAGCAGGAACAGCAGAGAAGAAAGCAGAGAAAAAGACTGATAAGGGACAGCAGGAAAAGAAGGACAAAAAAGCTGCATTTGCAGACCGCAAAGACAACAGGAAGGGAGATTTCCGGGGTGGATTCAGAAGGGACAGCAATCCGGATGTTATCTATGGAAGAGATTTCGAAGGAGAGCCTGTTGCACTTGAGACGATTACCGGTGAGATGGGTGAGGTGATCGTCCGCGGACAGGTTATGGAGGTTGAAGCCAGAGAAATCCGTAATGAAAAAACAATTCTTATCTTCCCGATCACAGACTTTACGGACAGTATTGTTGTGAAGATGTTTTTGCGCAATGAACAGGTGCCGGAAGTGACAGAACATGTAAAGAAGGGGGCTTTTCTGAAGTTTCGCGGTGTGACAACAGTAGACCGTTTTGACAGTGAACTGACTATTGCATCCATAGCCGGGATTAAGAAAATTGCCAATTTTACAACTGCCAGAGTAGATACCAGCCCACAGAAAAGAGTAGAGCTTCACTGTCATACAAAGATGAGCGATATGGATGGGGTTACGGATGCCAAATCTCTGGTGAAACGTGCTTATGAGTGGGGACATCCTGCCATTGCCATTACAGACCATGGGGTTGTACAGGCGTTTCCGGAGGCAAATCACTGTTTCGATGCCTGGGGCGGATGTGTGCCGAAGGATTCTGATTTTAAGGTTCTTTATGGAATGGAAGGCTATCTGGTAGATGATTTAAAAGGTATGGTGACCAATGGAAAAGATCAGAAGCTGAACGGTAGATTTGTGGTCTTTGATATTGAGACAACAGGTTTTTCTTCGCTGACCTGTCAGATCATAGAGATTGGCGCCGTACTGGTAGAAAATGGTGAGATTACGGACCGTTTTTCCACATTTGTAAATCCAAAGGTACCGATTCCTTTTCGCATTGAACAGCTGACCAGTATCAATGACAGTATGGTCATGGATGCCCCGACTATTGAAGAAGTGCTTCCGAAATTCCTTGAATTCAGCAAGGATGCGGTTATGGTTGCACACAATGCGGACTTTGATATGGGATTTATTATGAAAAACTGTGACAGACTGGGAATCGCACATGATTTTACTTATGTAGATACGGTCGGTATGGCCCGTTTCCTGCTTCCTGCATTGAACAGATTTAAGCTGGATACGGTAGCAAAAGCAGTTGGGGTTTCACTGGAAAATCATCACCGGGCAGTAGATGATGCCGCATGTACTGCAGAGATTTTTGTGAAGTTTGTAAAGATGCTGGAAGAGCGTGATATCCGGGATGTGGATATGCTGAATGAGCAGGGAGCTGTTTCTGTAAATACTATCAGGAAACTGCCGACCTACCATGTGATCATTTTTGCCAGAAATGAGACAGGGCGCATTAATCTGTATAAATTAGTGAGTCAGTCGCACCTGAAGTATTATCACAGACGTCCACGTGTTCCCAAAAGTGTGCTGGAGCAGTACAGAGACGGACTTCTGGTGGGAAGTGCCTGTGAAGCAGGGGAACTGTATCAGGCAATTCTGAGAAATGCACCGGATACTGAGATAGCCAGACTGGTAAATTTCTATGATTATCTGGAGATCCAGCCTGTTGGAAATAACAGATTTATGATAGCAGATGATAAGCATGATATGATCAGTTCCGAAGAAGACCTGAAGGAGATAAACAGGAAGATCGTTAAGCTTGGAGAGCAGTTTAAGAAACCGGTAGTTGCAACCTGTGATGTGCATTTCATGGATCCACAGGATGAGATTTACAGAAGGATCATTATGGCCGGAAACGGATTCTCAGATGCAGATGAGCAGGCACCGTTGTATTTACGTACCACAGAGGAAATGCTGGAAGAATTTGCCTATCTGGGAAGCGAGAAAGCAGAAGAAGTTGTCATTACAAATACAAATAAGATCGCAGATATGATTGAGAAGATATCACCTATTCATCCGGACAAATTCCCGCCGGTCATTGAGAATTCCGACCAGGATCTGAAGAATATCTGTTTTACAAAAGCGCATGAAATGTATGGAGATCCATTGCCGGAGATTGTGGAAAGCAGGCTTGACAGGGAACTGAATTCAATCATTTCCAATGGGTATGCCGTAATGTATATTATTGCACAGAAGCTTGTATGGAAGTCAAATGAAGATGGTTACCTGGTAGGTTCGCGAGGTTCTGTAGGATCTTCTCTGGCAGCTACCATGTCCGGTATCACAGAGGTAAATCCTCTGCCGCCTCATTATCTCTGTCCTAATCCGGACTGTAAATACAGTGATTTTGATTCACCGGAAGTAAAGCAGTATGCAGGTATGGCGGGGTGTGATATGCCGGATAAGATCTGTCCGAAATGTGGAACCAGGATGAAAAAAGAAGGGTTTGACATTCCTTTTGAGACATTCCTTGGATTCAAGGGAGATAAGGAACCGGATATTGACCTTAACTTTTCAGGAGAGTATCAGGCTAATGCACACAGATATACAGAGGTTATTTTTGGTAAGGGGCAGACATTCAAGGCAGGGACTATCGGTACGCTTGCGGAGAAAACTGCATTTGGTTATGTGAAGAATTATTTTGAAGAGCGTGGTGTGCATAAACGTTACTGTGAGATCAACCGCATCGTACAGGGATGTACAGGCGTGCGGCGTACAACAGGACAGCATCCGGGAGGCATTATCGTACTTCCTGTAGGTGAGGAGATTGAGAAATTTACTCCTGTCCAGCACCCTGCGAATGATGTGAACAGTGATATTATCACCACACATTTTGATTACCATTCTATTGACGGAAACCTGCTGAAGCTTGATATACTTGGACACGATGATCCCACTATGATCCGAATGCTGGAGGATTTAACGGGAATCAGTGCAAGGGATGTTCCCCTGGATCAGAGGGATGTCATGTCATTGTTTGCAAGTACAAAGGCTTTGAAAATTGAACCGGAAGATATTGGCGGATGTAAGCTCGGATGTCTGGGAATCCCGGAATTTGGTACAGATTTCGCCATGCAGATGCTTATTGACACCAAGCCGAAATACTTCTCTGACCTGATCCGTATTGCAGGGCTTTCTCATGGTACGGATGTATGGCTGGGTAATGCCCAGGTGTTGATCCAGGAGGGTAAGGCAACCATTTCCACAGCTATCTGTACCCGAGACGATATTATGATCTACCTTATCGGAAAAGGAGTGGAAAGTGGCCTTGCGTTTACGATCATGGAGAGCGTCCGTAAGGGAAAAGGTCTTCGTGATGAGTGGATCGAGACCATGAAAGAGCATGGAGTTCCGGACTGGTATATCTGGTCCTGTAAGCTGATCAAGTATATGTTCCCGAAGGCTCATGCAGCAGCATACGTTATGATGGCGTACAGAATTGCGTGGTATAAGGTGTTTCAGCCACTGGCATACTATGCGGCATATTTCAGTATCCGCGCCACAGCGTTCTCCTATGAGATGATGTGTATGGGAAAGGAACGCCTGGAGTATTATATGGCAGAAATTCGCAAAAAAGGTGATTCAGCATCTAAAAAAGAACTGGATACCCTGAAGGATATGCGTATTGTACAGGAAATGTACGCACGTGGATTTGAATTTGTACCGATTGATCTTTATACTGCCAAGGCACAGAGATTTCAGATCGTGGATGGGAAACTGATGCCGTCACTTGCAACTATTGACGGACTGGGAGATAAGGCGGCAGATGCAGTGGTTGATGCTGCAAAACAGGGAAAATTCTTGTCAAAAGACGACTTCCGCGACAGAACAAAGGTCAGCAAAACGGTTATTGATCTGATGGATGATCTGAAATTATTCGGAGATATCCCGCAGTCGAACCAGATGTCATTATTTGACTTTACAGGATGAGCATAAATTCTGTGACCGCAAAGTGTGTTGCAGGGCATGGTGCAGACAGCAACATAAAATGCCCTGACATCATAATATATGATAACAGGAGATGGATATGAAGAAAGACGAACTTAGATATTTACAGAGACTTGCAGAAATTTATCCTACAATCGGAAAGGCATCTACGGAGATTATCAATCTTCAGTCAATCCTGAATCTGCCGAAGGGAACGGAACACTTTATGTCAGACCTTCATGGGGAGTATCAGGCGTTTTCACATGTGCTCAGAAATGGTTCCGGTGCAGTGAGGAAGAAGATTGATGATGTGTTTGGACATACATTAAGTAACAATGATAAGCGTTCTCTGGCAACTCTGATCTATTATCCGAAAGAGAAGATGGATCTTGTCAAAGATACGGAAGAAGATATGGAAAACTGGTATAAGATCACGCTCTACCGTCTTATTGAAATCTGTAAGACAACAGCCTCCAAATATACCAGGTCCAAAGTACGAAAAGCTCTTCCCACAGATTATGCCTATGTGATCGAAGAACTGATCACAGAGAAAGCGGAAGTTCTCGATAAAGAGGCATATTATGATTCCATTGTAAATACGATCATTGAGATCGGCAGTGCGGAGAATTTTATCATTGCGCTTGCAGAACTGATCCAGCGTCTGGTCGTGGATCATTTACATATTCTGGGGGATATTTATGACAGAGGTCCTGCTCCACATTTCATTATGGATCGCCTGATGCAGTATCACTCCCTGGATATTCAGTGGGGAAACCATGATGTTGTCTGGATGGGTGCGGCAGCAGGACAGAAAGCCTGTATTGCAACAGTGGTAAGAAACAGTATCCGTTACGGAAATCTGGATATTCTTGAGGATGGATACGGAATCAATATGCTTCCTCTGGCGACCTTTGTGATGGAGGTGTATAAGGATGATCCCTGCGAGATTTTTGCTATGAAAGGTGCTTTCAATTATAATGTTCTTGAGGAAGAACTGGGCAAAAAAATGCACAAGGCTATTGCTGTGATCCAGTTTAAATTAGAAGGTAAACTGGTGCGCAGACATAAAGAATTCCAGATGGAAGACAGAGCACTTCTTCATCGGATCAATCCGGAAAAAGGGACGATCACACTGCCTGACGGAAAAGAATATCCGCTTCGCGACAATAATTTTCCGACTATTGACTGGAAACATCCATACGAACTTACAGCCGGAGAAAAAGAAGTTATGGACAAACTGTCCTCTGCATTCAGAAACTGTGAAAAACTGCAAAACCACATCCGTCTCCTACTTGACAAAGGCGGGCTTTATACAGTATATAACGGAAATCTCCTGTTTCATGGAAGCATTCCTCTGAATGAAGACGGAACATTCCGGGAAGTACAGATTTATGGAAAAAGCTACAAGGGAAAAGAACTGTACGATGTACTGGAAACCTATGTGCGCAGAGCATTCTATTCTGTAGGAAAAGAAGAACAGAAGAAGGGCAGAGATATTATGTGGTATATCTGGGCAGCTCCGAATTCACCATTGTTTGGAAAGAGCAAGATGAGTACTTTTGAAAGATATTTCATAGAGGATCCTTCTACACATGAAGAGAAGAAGAATGCTTATTACCGCCTCTGGGAGAATGAAGAAGTGGTAGATAATATGCTTCGTGAATTTGGTCTGGATCCGGAAAAAGGGCATATCATCAATGGCCATGTTCCGGTACACCAGAGTGAAGGAGAAAGTCCTGTAAAATGTGATGGAAAGGTTATCGTGATTGACGGTGGTTTTTCCAAGCCATATCAGAAAGTAACGGGAATTGCCGGATATACGCTGATCTATAATTCCTATGGACTGAATCTTACTGCTCATGAACCGTTTACGTCCAAAGCAGATGCTGTGGCAAGAGAGACTGATATTGTATCGAACCGCGTGGCAGTCAGCTACATGTCCAGACGCCAGCTTGTGGGTGATACAGATACAGGTCATGCGCTGAAAGAGAGAATACAGGAATTGATCCAGCTGCTGGATGCATACAGAACAGGTATCATCAAGGAAAAGAAATAAGATTAAAACTCTTTACTTCTAAATTTTCATTCTATATAATGGGAGTGTTGTGTGATATAACTGTTTTTACAGCAATTTGGCAGGATAAGAACTGTTATAGTGAAGGAAAACGTTATGAAACGGGCTATAGTAATCTTTTTAAATGGATTATCGAAGAGGATTATGATAAAAGTTGCCTGAAGATGATGAACAAAAGGAGAATACGATAATGGGTGGAATTTTTGGAGTAGCATCAAAGTCCAGTTGCATTCTGGACCTTTTCTTCGGAATTGATTATCATTCCCATCTGGGAACACGCAGAGGCGGAATGGCAGTGTATGATAAGAAACGTGGTTTTGACCGCGTGATTCATAACATTGAAAATGCGCCGTTCAGGACCAAATTTGATGGTGACATTGGTGAGATGGAGGGAAATCTGGGAATCGGATGTATTTCAGATAATGAACCTCAGCCTCTTCTGGTGCGCTCTCATCTTGGCAACTTTGCAATTACCACAGTTGGAAAGATCAATAACATGGATGAACTGATTGCCAACTGTTTTAAAAACGGATGCACTCATTTTCTGGAAATGAGTGGAGGAAGCGTAAATCCCACAGAAATGGTAGCTGCACTGATCAATCAGAAAGACAACATGATTGAGGGAATCCGTTATGCGCAGGAAGTGATAGAAGGTTCCATGACCATGCTGATCCTGACACCAAAGGGGATTCTGGCAGCACGTGACCGTCTGGGAAGGACTCCACTGATCGTGGGAAAGAAAGAAGATGCCTGTTGTGTATCTTTTGAAAGCTTTGCATACCTGAATCTTGGATATGAAGACCTGAAAGAACTGGGCCCCGGAGAAATTGTTGCAGTGACTCCGGGCGGTGTGGAAACCCTGCAGAAACCAGGGGAAGAGATGCGAATCTGTTCTTTCCTCTGGGTATATTACGGATATCCTACTTCGGCATACGAGGGTGTGAATGTAGAAGAAATGCGTTATCATTGCGGTGATATGCTGGCCAGGAGAGACAGAGGAGAAGTAAATCCCGATATTGTAGCCGGTGTTCCGGATTCCGGTATTGCCCATGCGATCGGATATGCGAACCAGTCCGGTGTGCCTTTTGCCCGTCCGTTTATCAAATATACACCAACCTGGCCAAGATCATTTATGCCTACACAGCAGAGCCAGAGAAATCTTATCGCAAGAATGAAGCTGATTCCTGTACATCGTCTGATCAAGGATAAGAGCCTTCTGATGATCGATGATTCTATTGTACGTGGAACACAGTTAAGAGAAACAACGGAATTTCTTTACAGAAATGGTGCAAAGGAAGTACATATCCGTCCTGCGTGTCCGCCTTTACTTTATGGATGCAAATATCTGAATTTCTCACGTTCTAAATCGGAGATGGATCTGATCACAAGACGTGTGATCGCCAAACGCGAGGGAGAGAATGTCAGTGATAAAGTCCTGGCAGACTATGCAGATCCAAATTCAGCAAATTATAAAGAAATGCTGGAAGAAATCCGTAAGGAGCTGAATTTCACATCACTGAAATTCCACAGACTTGATGACCTGAAAGCTTCCATTGGAATTTCACCATGTAAACTCTGTACCTATTGCTGGGATGGAAAAGAATAAGTAACGAACAAGAAACAGAAGAGGAGATGCAGATTTGTCGATAACAAACAATGGGAAACAGAAACGGAATAAAAAGAAAAAAAGACTTATAAAACTTCTGATAATTGTAATTATCCTGTTTATCCTGCTTATGCTGGCAGATACTCTGCTGCTCCAACACAGAAAGAACGTGGACAGAGAACAGAGAAAAGCAGAAGCAATCGCGGCACTGGAAAGAGTTCCCACTGTAACACCGACACCTGCAGCTACACCCACACCTACCCCAACGCCGATTCCTACGGTAACACCAACACCTGTACTGGAAAGGGCATATGTTTTTAACCCGGAGGACTATCTGGGAACCTGGCGCAGTGAGAATGGCAGGGTTAAGATCAAAATTAAAAAACTCAGCCAGAAATCGATCACATTCACTTATTGGCAGACAAATAAGAAAAAGACAGCTTCCTGTAAGGCAAAAGTAAAGAAATCCGTAGCAGGAAACGCAACCAGATTCTCGTTTACAGACTCGCTGGGAAATGTAGCAAAGGGTTATCTTACCTTTGATAATGGTCGTCTTTATGTGAATATTAAGACAAAAACAAAGGCGGAGGGTGCAAAGGTTCATCCTTCTGTGGATACAGTTATGATAAAAGGATAAAAGATGCAAAATATAAAAGGATTCAGTAACCTTGGAAGTTACGTGAATCCTTTTATGTTTACAGTGATTCTGTCTATTTATTCATCTCTTTTTTATCAGTGCGTCCTATCAGATAATCAACACTTATATCGTAATAATTTGCCAGTCTGATAAGCATTTCAACCGGGATATTGCGTGAACCTGTCTCATAGTGAGAGTAGGAACGCTGGCTGATGTGAAGAATTTCGCTGAGCTGTTTCTGTGACATGTCAGCATCTGTACGTAAATCCTGAATACGCTGAAATTTCATATAGTTCACCTCTCTGTTTTGTAGTGTACTCCCAAACATGATCTGTGAAAAGCCTTCGCAGATTATGTACTGAAAAAAGTATAAAACAGAACAAAATGAACGGTTGCAAAACAGAGCAAAATGGTCTATTATAAAAATAATCTTTTTTCTAATCTGATTTCTGAAATAATTTCCAATACAAGTTAAGTGATGTAACTATTCAGTCGTCCGCTGTTTGGTGAGCATAAATATCGGGGGAGATTTATGCCGGAAGAAAGGAGTTTATATTTGTTTGCAAGTGTATTATCAGCTGCAATTTTTGGGGTGGAAGTATGTCCTGTGCAGGTAGAAGCTGATGTAAGTAACGGACTTCCTTCCTTTATCATGGTAGGATTTCCTTCTGCGCAGGTAAAGGAAGCGCAGGAACGGGTACGCACAGCACTCAAGAATAATGGTTATCAGTTTCCACCAAAGAGAATTACCGTCAATTTTGCTCCTGCAGACATGAAGAAAGAGGGCGCCGGTTTTGATGTACCGGTGGCAGCAGCAGTGCTGGCTGCTTTTGAGATGATCAGCCCTCAGGTTGTCAGCAGAGTTATGATGGCAGGGGAGATCGGTCTGGACGGAGAAATCCATGGGATTTCCGGAATCCTGCCGATTGTGTTGTGTGCAAGAAGTCTGGGCAGTCGTTTTTGCGTAGTTCCCTATGAGAATCTGAAAGAAGGAAGACTGATCAGGGATGTACCGGTAGCAGGAGTAAAAAATTTACGGGAACTGGTCGAGTGTCTTAAGAATCCGGAACCCTATCTGAAGAGGGAAATACAGGAAGAAATTCCTTCTATTATAAATACAGATATGGGAATGGATTTTTCAGACATTGAAGGACAGGAAGGGGCAAAAAGAGCGGCGGAGATTGCAGTAAGCGGATTTCACAATCTTCTTCTTATCGGACCTCCGGGAACAGGCAAAACCATGCTTGCCAGAAGACTGCCGACGATCATGCCTGGACTTGGTTTTGAAGAAAAGCTGGAGCTTACCAGAATTTACAGCATTGCAGGACTTCTCTCAAGCGAACATCCACTGATCGATGAGAGACCATTTCGCAGTCCGCATCATACAAGTACTCCGCAGGCAATTGCCGGAGGCGGGCGTAACCCCAGGCCCGGCGAAATAACGCTTGCGCATAAAGGTGTGCTCTTTCTGGATGAAATGCCGGAATTTTCCAGGGCAAGTCTGGAACTTTTGCGACAGCCTATGGAGGATAAAGTGATCCAGATAGCCAGAGCAAGCGGAACCTACAGCTTTCCGGCAGACTTTATGTTATGTGCTGCAATGAACCCCTGTCCTTGTGGCTATTATCCGGATTTAAACAGATGCACCTGTACAGCAGGTGAGATCACACATTATATGGGAAAGATCAGTCGCCCTCTTCTGGACAGAATTGATATCAGCACTGAGGTACCGCCGGTTTCTTTTTCACAGCTTCACTGTGGAAGAAAGGGAGAAAATTCCGCTGCTATCAGAAAAAGAGTGGAAAAAGTACAGAAGATCCAGGAAGAACGGTATAAAGATGAGAAAATAAATTTTAACGGGCAGCTGAAGAGCAGTCTGATCGATAAATTCTGCCCTCTTACAGACAGCGCATCCCGACTTCTGGCAAGAGCCTTTGAAAAAATCGCATTCAGTGCCAGATCCTATCACAGGATCCTGAAGGTAGCCAGAACAATTGCGGATATGGAAGGGGAAGAAATGATTGCCGGTCATCATATCGGAGAAGCACTTTCGTACAGGGCATTTGACAAAGATTCAGTCATAAAATAAAGGTCAGTGAGGTATTTTATATGGAAAGAACTGATGTAAAAAATAATCGCACAGAAGAATACAGTACAGGTCAGATACGATGTATTGAGAAATCAGATCCGGAATATCCTCAGATAATGAAGCAGTATTCCTCCATGCCGGCAAAGCTTTATGTAAAAGGCAGACTTCCTGATCCTAAGAGAAGAACGGTGGCAGTGATCGGTGCCAGAATGTGCAGTCCTTATGGAAGGATGCAGGCATTCCGGTATGCGAAAGCGTTAAGTGTAGCTGGAGTCCAGATTATCAGCGGTATGGCACTTGGCATTGATTCAGAAGGACATAAAGGTGCACTGGAAGGAAAGATGCCTACATTTGCGGTGCTTGGAAGTGGTGTTGATGTATGCTATCCGAAATCTAACAGAAAACTCTATGAGAGGATTTTATGGGAAAATGGTGGGATCATCAGTGAATGTCCACTGGGTTCAGGACCTGTTTCCTGGCATTTCCCGGCGCGAAACCGGATCATTAGTGCTTTGTCAGACGCGGTTCTGGTAGTGGAAGCAAAAGAAAACAGCGGTTCGCTGATCACTGCGGGATTTGCACTGGAACAGGGAAAGATGGTCTATGCGATTCCGGGGGCAGTGACAGATGAACTCAGCAGAGGCTGCCATAAGCTGATCTACGACGGCGCAGGGATTGCATACTGTCCGGAAATTATGCTGGAAGAACTTGGAATTTCGATGGAAAAAGTAACACAAAACGGTGAAAAAAACAACTTGGGACTTGCAAGAGATTTGAATATGGTGTATAGTTGTCTCGATTTACGACCAAAAAATCCCGACTACATTGTGAGAAAAACAGGCTTTTCCCCGGCACAGGTAAGCAACTGTCTTGTGGAACTGACACTGCGGGGGCTCATAAGAGAGAGCGGGAGACATTATTATGTAAAAGACAGTTGACGATTTATGATTATTGTGCTTCACGTTTCTGCGGCGCAGGGCGATTTTCATATGTAACAATATCGCCGTCAGGCAATGTGACCGTTCAGGGACACTGTGAAGAATAACAGATTACGACTAGGAGAGGTAGCATGGCGAAATATCTGGTGATAGTAGAATCACCTGCAAAAGTGAAAACAATAAAGAAATTTCTCGGTGCGAATTACGATGTGGAAGCTTCTAACGGACATGTCCGTGATTTCCCGAAGAGTCAGTTCGGAATTGATGTTGAGCATGATTTTGAACCCAAATATATAACAATCAGAGGAAAGGGAGAACTGCTTGCAAAACTTCGCAAGGCTGCAAAGAAAGCAGATAAGATTTATCTTGCAACTGACCCTGACCGCGAGGGAGAGGCAATTTCCTGGCATCTGATGCAGGCGTTAAAAGAAGATCCAAAGAAGATGCACAGGATTACCTTTAACGAGATTACCAAGACAGCAGTAAAATCATCGATCAAACAGGCCAGAGACCTGGATATGGATCTGGTAGATGCACAGCAGGCAAGACGTATGCTTGACCGTATGGTAGGTTATACCATCAGCCCGCTTCTCTGGGCGAAAGTCAAGAGAGGCTTAAGTGCGGGGCGTGTACAGTCTGTTGCGCTTCGTATCATCTGTGACAGAGAAGATGAGATCAATGCGTTTATTCCGGAAGAATACTGGAGCCTGGAGGGAGATTTTCAGGTGAAGGGTGAGAAGAAACCGCTGCAGGCGAAGTTCTATGGAACAGATAAGAAGATGGATATCCACAGCAAAGAGGAAATGGATAAACTTCTGGCCTCTCTGAAAGATAAAGAATATGAGATTAATGAAGTAAAGAAAGGCGAGAGGATCAAGAATGCACCGCTTCCCTTTACCACAAGTACCTTACAGCAGGAAGCTGCCAAGACTTTAAACTTCTCCACACAGAAGACAATGCGTCTGGCACAGCAGCTGTATGAAGGAATTGATATCAAAGGAAATGGAACGGTAGGTGTGATCTCTTATCTGCGTACAGATTCCACCCGAATCTCAGAGGAAGCAGATGCTGCTGCAAGAGAATATATCACTGCTCAGTACGGAGAGGATTATGTTTCAAAGTCTGAGAAAACAGTGAAAAAGGGACAGAAGATCCAGGATGCTCACGAAGCGATCCGTCCTACAGACATCAGCCGTACACCGGCTGTACTGAAGGAATCTCTTTCAAGAGATCAGTTCAGACTGTATCAGCTTATCTGGAGACGTTTTGCGGCCAGCAGAATGGCTCCTGCAAAATACGAAACAACATCTGTAAAGATTGGTGCAGACCAGTATATTTTTACAGTCTCTGCCTCCAAGATCATATTTGACGGATTTATGTCTGTATATACAGATGAAGAGGACCAGAAGAAAGGAAATGTTCTGAATCAGAGTCTTGAAAAGGGAATGAAGCTTAGTCTTAAGGAACTGAAACCGGAACAGCATTTCACGCAGCCGCCTGCACATTATACAGAGGCATCTCTGGTCAAGACTATGGAAGAACTGGGGATCGGACGTCCAAGTACCTATGCGCCGACGATCACAACGATCATCAGCCGCCGTTATGTTGCAAAAGAACAGAAGAACCTGTATGTTACAGAGTTGGGGGAAGTTGTCAATAATATTATGAAACAGGCTTTCCCGAGTATTGTAGATGTAAACTTTACTGCGACTATGGAAGGGCTTCTGGACTGTGTGGCAGCAGGAACTGTAAAGTGGAAGACAGTAGTAAGCAACTTCTATCCGGATCTGAAGAAGGATGTAGATGCCGCAGAGGAAGAACTTGAAAAGGTTGATATTCAGGATGAAGTGACAGATGTAATCTGCGAAAACTGTGGCAGACATATGGTGATCAAATATGGTCCTCATGGACGATTTCTTGCATGTCCGGGATTTCCGGAATGCAAAAATACCAAACCATATTTTGAGAAGATCGGGGTGGCATGTCCGAAATGTGGAAAAGAGATTGTGCTTAAGAAAACCAAAAAAGGACGTAAGTACTACGGATGTGAGGATAATCCGGATTGTGATTTCATGTCCTGGCAGAAACCATCAGCAAAGAAATGCCCGAAATGTGGAAGCTATATGGTGGAAAAGGGGAATAAGCTTGTCTGCAGCCAGGAGACATGTGGATATGTAGAGGCAAAGGACGAGAAAGAATAATAACGGATTGTAAATGTTATAAATGGGACTGTTGCAGCAGTTGAAAATGAATTTCATTAATGCAACAGTTCCGTTTTTTGTCTTACAGTCAGTGACTTTCTGATTTTTTGTCTTCAATCCTTTGAATTTTTGATGATGATATTTATTGAATAATATTATAAAAGGAATCTATTTTCAGAAAAGCAAAAATAAATAAAAAAATAGTAAAATTTGTCTTGTAATTTGACTTTAAAACGTGTAAAATCAAAGTATCAGTAATGTTAATGACCGTGTGTGTCTGAATCTTCCTTGCGAGCAAAAGAAAGTGACTGCTCATTTATGAAATAATGACAGAAAGATTTCGGATATGTACAGGGTGAAAGGAGGACAATATGAGTGTTCAGCTGCTGGATAGAACAAGAAAAATTAATAAACTTCTGCATAACAGCAGTTCCAGCAAAGTGGTATTTAATGACATCTGTCAGGTTCTGATGGAGACACTGAGTTCCAACATTCTGGTTCTCAGTAAAAAAGGAAAGGTTCTGGGTGTCAGTTTATGCCCGGGAGTAGAGGAGATCACTGAATTGATCGAGGACAAGGTTGGCGGATATGTAGATTCCCTGTTAAACGAGAGATTTCTGGGTGTCCTGTCAACAAAAGAGAATGTAAATCTTCAGACACTGGGATTTGAACATGTATCAAGCAGTTATCAGGGAATCATTAATCCGATAGATATTGCAGGGGAACGACTGGGTACTGTATTTATGTATCGTTATGAGAAACCATATGATATTGAAGATATTATTGTCAGTGAATATGGAACAACCGTTGTAGGGCTTGAGATGATGAGAGCGGTTCATGAGGAGAATGCTGAGGAGGACAGAAAGCAGCAGGTAGTGAAATCTGCCTTTAATACTTTATCTTTCTCCGAACTGGAGGCAATCATCCATATTTTTGATGAACTTGACGGAGATGAGGGAATCCTGGTTGCAAGTAAGATCGCAGACCGCGTGGGAATCACCAGATCTGTTATCGTAAACGCTTTGAGGAAGTTTGAAAGTGCCGGTGTGATCGAATCCAGATCTTCCGGTATGAAAGGAACCTACATTAAAGTGCTGAATGAAGTCATCTTTGATGAACTGGAAGAGATTAAAGCTCAGAGAAATAAGAAATCCTGATATAGAAGCTTCCATAAATAATGAATGCAAGAAGGCTGTCTGCTGTATGGTGGACGGTCTTTTTATTATGTTACAGGAACTATAGCAAGCCTCTTAATTGATGTATTTGAAGACAATTCAATTGAGTGCGAAAGACAAGGAAGATAGGACAAAATTATTTGTAAATTAAGAAAACAAAAGAAAAAAAGAGAATATATAAGTAAAAAAGAGAATATAGATTATTTTATAATGATAAAAGCACTTGCGAAATCGACTCATTTTCAATAATATAAGGACAGTGATTAGCACTCGAAGTAAATGAGTGCTAGCAAAAATCGGCAGGATTAGACAGAGTGCCGAAACAGTTACCGGATATTTTGCAATAATGGAAAGAGTACGGTAACAGGAAAGCTTTAGTTGGAGAATAAAGGAGGATATAGATCATGACATTAGTACCTTTAGGTGACAGAGTTGTATTAAAACAGGTTGAAGCAGAAGAAACAACAAAATCCGGTATCGTTCTTCCGGGACAGGCACAGGAGAAACCACAGCAGGCAGAAGTTGTAGCTGTAGGACCTGGCGGAGTTGTTGACGGCAAAGAAGTAAAAATGGAAGTAGCTGTAGGTGATAAAGTTATCTACTCCAAATATTCAGGAACAGAAGTAAAAATGGATGGCACAGAATATATCATTGTAAAACAGAATGATATTCTTGCAATTGTTAAATAAGCAATATCAAAATAGAAAACATAAATGAAGATACTTATAAGATAATATTTGCAGGTAAGATAATATTTACAGGATGTAACATGAGATATCGGATAGGTATCAGAAAGAATTCATAGAAATCAGAATTTGAATCAGGAGGTCATATTATCATGGCAAAAGAAATTAAATTCGGCGCAGAAGCCAGAGCAGCTCTTGAAGCTGGTGTAAATAAATTAGCTGATACAGTAAGAGTAACATTAGGACCGAAAGGAAGAAACGTAGTTCTTGACAAACCATACGGTGCTCCGCTTATTACAAACGACGGTGTTACAATCGCAAAAGAAATTGAACTGGAAGACGGATTTGAAAACATGGGCGCACAGCTGATCAAAGAAGTTGCTTCCAAAACAAACGATGTAGCAGGTGATGGTACAACAACAGCTACTGTTCTTGCACAGGCTATGGTTCACGAAGGAATGAGAAACCTGGCAGCAGGCGCTAACCCGATCATCCTCAGAAAAGGTATGAAGAAAGCTACAGATGTAGCTGTAGAAGCAATCAAGAACATGAGCCAGACAATCAGCGGCAAGAAACAGATCGCAAACGTTGCATCTATTTCCGCAAGCGATGAGACTGTTGGACAGTTAGTAGCAGATGCTATGGAAAAAGTTTCCAAAGACGGCGTTATCACAGTAGAAGAATCCAAGACAATGCACACAGAACTTGACCTTGTAGAAGGTATGCAGTTCGATCGTGGATATGTATCCGCATATATGTCAACAGATATGGAAAAAATGGAAGCAAATCTGGAAGATCCATATATCCTGATCACAGACAAGAAGATCAGCAACATCCAGGAAATCCTTCCATTACTGGAGCAGATCGTAAAAGTTGGTGCGAAACTTCTTATCATTGCTGAAGATGTGGAGGGTGAAGCTCTTACGACTCTGATCGTAAACAAATTAAGAGGAACCTTCCAGGTAGTAGCTGTCAAAGCTCCGGGATATGGTGACAGAAGAAAAGAAATGCTTCAGGATATCGCAATCCTTACAGGCGGCCAGGTAATCTCCGAAGAAGTTGGTCTGGAACTGAAAGACGCAACTATGGAGCAGTTAGGACGTGCAAAATCTGTTAAAGTTGCAAAAGAGAACACAGTTATCGTTGACGGTATGGGTGACAAAGATGCAATTGCAAACCGTGTTGCTCAGATCCGTGGACAGATTGAAGAAACAAAATCTGAATTTGATAAAGAAAAATTACAGGAAAGACTTGCAAAACTGGCTGGCGGCGTAGCTGTTATCCGTGTTGGTGCTTCCACTGAGACAGAAATGAAAGAAGCTAAGCTTCGTCTGGAAGATGCTCTTGCAGCTACAAGAGCAGCAGTAGAAGAAGGTATCATCGCAGGTGGCGGATCTGCTTACATCCACGCATCCAAAGAAGTTGCAAAACTTGCAGCAACTCTGGAAGGTGACGAGAAGACAGGTGCAAACATCATCCTGAAAGCTCTGGAAGCTCCTCTGTTCCGTATTTCTGCAAATGCAGGACTTGAAGGTTCCGTAATCATCAACAAAGTAAGAGAATCCGAACCGGGAATCGGTTTCGATGCTCTGAATGAAAGATATGTAGATATGGTAAGCGAAGGTATCCTTGACCCTGCAAAGGTTACAAGAAGTGCTCTTCAGAATGCTACAAGTGTTGCATCTACATTACTTACAACAGAATCTGCTGTTGCAATCATCAAAGAAGACACACCTGCACCGGCTGCTAATCCTGGAATGGGAATGATGTAATTTTTAATAAACGATAAAATTATACCGCAGTATGCTCAGATAAAAATAGTATAGGTGGAATATGTGAAACGGAACCGTCGTCATAGACGATGGTTCCGTTTTGTGATATAATGCAGAAAAACAGCATGATGAATAAAATATAATTGTTAAATATGCTGTGCAAAAAAAGCTGTTTTCAACAGCTGAACAAATGAAAAGGAGACGAAACAATGGGCGACTTGTATTCAGAATTACTGGTAAAGAAAGATAAGACGGCTAAAGACAGCCTGCTCAAATACGGTCTGATCGTTTTGACAGTGCTGGCAGTATTTGCCGGACTTATCATCACACCGCTGGCGCTGATCATTGCCGTAGCGCTTGGAATTGCATGCTATTTTGTAATCCCGAAAACAGATGTAGAATATGAATATCTGTTTATCAATGGCGATTTTGACATCGACATGATCATGTCAAAGACAAAAAGAAAGAAAGTAAAGAGCTTCAAATTATCAGAAGCAGATCTGGCAGCACCGCTGGATTCCCACAGAATGGACTATTACAACGGAAACCAGAACATGAAAGTACTGGACTTTTCATCAGGAAATCCGGAGCATAAACGCTTTGGTGTTATCACAAGACTGGACGGAAATTTATGCAAGATCATCCTGGAACCGGATGAGGCACTTGCACAGGCTATGAAAAATTCAGCACCGAGCAAAGTTTTTTTGGATTGACATAGAATCTGATTTTTGTTACACTTGTTGAAAATAAAAGGACCAGTTGCTGGTTCCTTTTTACATTACAATAGTAATTTAATTTCATATACGCAAGGGAGGAAATGCAATGGGTACTATCATTGGTGAAGGCATTACTTTTGATGACGTGCTGTTAGTTCCGGCATATTCAAAGGTAATTCCGAATCAGGTAGATGTCACAACTTACTTAACAAAGAAGGTTAAACTGAACATTCCTATGATGAGTGCAGGAATGGATACAGTAACCGAGCATCGCATGGCAATCGCTATGGCGAGACAGGGTGGTATTGGTATTATTCATAAGAATATGTCCATTGAAGCGCAGGCAGAAGAGGTAGACAAGGTAAAACGTTCTGAGAACGGTGTTATCACAGATCCTTTCTATTTATCTCCTGAACATACACTTAAGGACGCAGATGAGTTAATGGCAAAGTTCCGTATCTCCGGTGTGCCGATCACAGAGGGCAGAAAACTGGTCGGAATCATTACTAATCGTGATCTGAAGTTTGAGACAGATTTCAGCAAGAAGATCAAAGAGTGCATGACTTCTGAGGGACTGATCACAGCCAAAGAAGGAATTACACTGGAAGATGCCAAGAAGATTCTGGCAAAATCACGTAAAGAGAAATTACCTATTGTAGATGATGACTTTAACTTAAAAGGCTTAATTACTATTAAAGATATTGAGAAACAGATCAAATATCCTCTGGCTGCAAAGGATGAGCAGGGACGTCTTCTCTGCGGTGCTGCGGTAGGAATCACTGCTAATGTACTTGCACGTGTTGATGCACTTGTAAAGGCATCTGTAGACGTGATCGTAATTGATTCTGCACATGGACATTCAGAGAACATTCTGAAGGCTGTACGCGAGATCAAGGCAGCATATCCGGAACTGCAGGTAATCGCAGGTAACGTAGCAACAGGTGCTGCGACAAAGGCTCTGATCGAGGCCGGTGTAGATGCAGTTAAGGTTGGTATCGGACCTGGATCTATCTGTACCACGCGAGTTGTTGCAGGTATCGGTGTTCCGCAGATCACTGCTGTTATGGACTGCTACGAAGCTGCAAAAGAATACGGAATCCCGATCATTGCAGACGGTGGTATCAAGTATTCCGGAGATGTCACAAAGGCAATCGCAGCCGGTGCGAATGTCTGCATGATGGGAAGCATGTTTGCAGGATGCGACGAGAGCCCGGGAACATTCGAACTGTATCAGGGCAGAAAATATAAAGTATACCGCGGTATGGGATCTATCGCAGCTATGGAGAACGGAAGTAAAGACCGTTACTTCCAGGAGAATGCGAAGAAACTTGTTCCGGAAGGCGTAGAAGGACGTGTTGCTTACAAAGGACATGTTGAGGATACTGTATTCCAGCTCATGGGCGGTCTCCGTTCCGGTATGGGATATTGTGGAGCAGAAACTATTGAGAAGCTTAAAGAAACAGGCAGATTCATCAAGATTTCTGCTGCATCTCTTAAGGAATCTCATCCACATGATATTCATATCACAAAAGAAGCTCCGAACTATAGCGTAGATGACAAATAATAAATTTCAGGTGTAATATATGCCCCGGCTGGCTGCTGATGGAAAGAAATAAGATTTCCAGGCATGCCGGCCGGGGTATTTTTGCAGGGAGTAAAATCCCGTAAGAGAAGGTAAAAATGCAAAAGCATATAAACAAAAAGAAAAAAACAGATACAAGAACAGGGAAAACTGCAGTAAAAAAGAAAAACAGCAGGTCGAAAAGACGAAAGAGCAGCAGAGTAAGGCAGAGAAATCAGAGAATTCTTATGAGCCTTATGCTGCTCGTGATCATAGTTCTGAGTGGGTGGATCATAATAAATCGGGCCAGTGAAAATGGATGGAGTATTGGGGACTTTTTACATAATTCTGACACGATGGTTTCTGATGGGGAACAGTCAGGAACAGATAATACGGATTCTTCAGGCGGACCGGAACAATGGCAAAAAGAAGGGGCGCCGTACATAGATGTGGAACTGCTGACGCCGAATGAATATTCCAGACCGCAGATTCCTATTGAGAGTGTACAGTATATTGCCATTCATTATACTGCAAATCCGGGGGCAACAGCCATTGCAAACAGGAACTACTTCGAGAATCTGGCGACTACTCATGACACAAAGGTGAGCAGTCATTTTGTAGTGGGGCTGGATGGGGAAGTGGTGCAGTGTATTCCTACGTCAGAGATGTCCTATGCGACGAACTCACGTAATGTAGATACTTTGTCCATCGAGTGCTGTCATCCGGATGAGACGGGGAAATTTAATGAGGCAACTTATGATTCGGCAGTGAAGCTTTCTGCGTGGTTGTGCGTGCGGTTTGGGCTTACATCAGAGAACGTGATCCGGCATTATGATGTTACCGGAAAAAACTGTCCGAAATATTATGTGGAGAATCCGGATGCATGGATACAGATGAAATCGGATATTGCGGCGCAGATTGATGTTGATTATGGTTTGCAGGATGTTCAGTAAAACGAAAATTCAGCACAGTACAAAAAAATTTGCCTTGAAATCCACAAAGAAGTATTGTACTATAATAACAACGTGTGATTTTTTTTCACAACAGTGCCTGCATGACTGGCGGAAGTAGGATTACCTACAGGGAGTGCAGCGAGTATATGAGCCGACCGCCTGGGCAGCCTGGAAATTATTCAATGAATAAATAGGTTTCCCAGGCTTTTTTTAACCTTATTTTTAACGAAAAGGAGAAAAATTATGGAAATGTTATCACTGGAAAAAGAACTGAAAGAGAATTCCTATCCTGGCAGAGGAATTGTGATTGGACGTTCCGCAGACGGTAAGAAAGCAGTGACAGCTTATTTCATCATGGGCAGAAGCGAGAACAGCAGAAACAGAGTATTTGTAGAGGATGGTGAGGGAATCCGTACCCAGGCGTTTGATCCGTCCAAACTTACAGATCCGAGTCTGATCATCTATGCACCTGTACGTGTACTGGGAAACAAAACAATCGTAACTAACGGAGATCAGACAGATACCATTTATGAGGGAATGGATCATCAGCTTACTTTTGAGCAGTCCTTAAGAAGCAGAGAATTCGAGCCGGACGGTCCGAACTATACACCTCGTATCTCCGGTGTTATGCACGTAGAGAACGGAAAATTCAACTATGCAATGTCAATTCTCAAGAGCAACAACGGAAATCCGGATGCATGTAACAGATACACATTTGCATACGAGAATGCCATTGCAGGAGAGGGACATTTCATCCATACTTATAAATGTGACGGAAATCCACTTCCAAGCTTTGAAGGCGAACCGAAACTGGTAGCAATTCCGGATGATATGGATGAGTTTGCAGAACTTCTCTGGAACAGCCTGAACGAAGATAACAAAGTATCTCTGTTTGTAAGATATATTGATATTGAGACAGGTAAGTACGAAAGCAAGATCATTAATAAGAATAAATAATAGTCACTTACTGAGTACAGATAGTGCTTATAGATTATTGTGAACATAAGACGATGCTTTCGCAGTAAGAAATTATTTACAGGAATTAATTTTAAAATACTTATTTGGTTCATACGGAGGATTTATATAATGAAAGAATTCGAATTAAAATATGGCTGTAACCCGAATCAGAAACCTGCAAAAATTTATATGGCAGACGGATCTGAGCTTCCGGTAAAGATCCTTTCCGGAAGACCGGGATATATCAATTTCCTGGATGCTTTTAATGGCTGGCAGCTGGTATCCAATCTGAAGAAAGCAACAGGACTTCCTGCAGCTACATCTTTTAAACATGTATCTCCTGCCGGTGCTGCTGTAGGACTTCCTCTTACAGAGACTCTGGCAAAGATCTACTGGGTAAATGATATGGACTGGAAGAATTTTTCACCATTAGCATGCGCTTATGCAAGAGCTCGCGGTGCTGACAGAATGTCCTCTTTTGGTGATTTTATTTCTCTTTCTGATGTGTGTGATAAAGATACAGCACTTCTGATCAAGAGAGAGGTATCTGACGGTGTTATTGCACCTGGATACACAGAGGAAGCACTGGAGATCCTGAAGCAGAAGAAAAAAGGAAACTACAATGTGATCCAGATCGATGAGAACTTTGTACCGGCTCCGCTGGAACACAAAGAAGTATTTGGTGTAACTTTTGAGCAGGGCCGTCAGGAGCTTGAGATCGATGATGCAATGCTTTCCAATATTGTGACAGAGAATAAAGAGCTTACAGAGGAAGCAAAACGAGATATGAAGATTTCTCTGATCATCCTGAAATATACACAGTCCAACTCTGTATGTTTCGTAAAAGATGGACAGGCTATCGGTGTTGGTGCAGGACAGCAGTCACGTGTACATTGTACAAGACTTGCAGGACAGAAGGCAGACAACTGGTTCCTTCGCCAGTGCCCGAAAGTGCTGAATCTGCCATTTAAAGATACAATTTCACGTGCGGAACGTGACAATGCCATTGATGTTTATATCGGGGATGAATATATGGATGTACTTGCTGATGGTATGTGGGAGAAAACTTTCACGGAGAAACCGGAAGTATTTACAAAAGAAGAGAAACGTGCATGGCTGGATCAGATGACGGATGTTACACTGGGATCTGATGCATTCTTCCCATTCAGTGATAATATTGAGCGTGCTCATAAGAGTGGCGTGAAGTATATTGCGCAGCCGGGTGGATCTGTGCGTGATGATGCTGTGATCGAGACTTGCAATAAATATGGAATGGTGATGAGTTTTACTGGTATCAGATTGTTCCATCACTAAGGTGCTGGTATGGGGACGCGCAGGACATTATATGTTTTTGTCCGCGGTTTCGGAGCCTAAGAAAAACTAAGCGCCAGGAAATCTGCTAAAAACATGTAAAAAAATTTCAAACTCGCCGCAAATGCGGCTCAGACAGTGAAATTTTTTTACATAACGCAGATTTCCTGGCGCTAACTTTTTCTAAGACTCCTGCAAATGCGGGCAAAAACATATAATGTCCTGCGCTGGTGTAGAGCCGCGTAGCGAAGCGGATTGCGAATATACGCTTGACTCAGGGATGTTAATCAAGGATATTGTCTATAGATGTTATTCGCAGATATGGAATTGCTATAGTCATGGAAAGTTAATAGAAGGGGATGAAAAAAGCATCAGCCTTAGCTGATGCTTTAAGAGCGATAGACGGGGCTCGAACCCGCGGTCTCGACCTTGGCAAGGTCGCGCGTTACCAACTACGCCACTATCGCATTTATGATGTCAGTTGAGTGATTACCTCAGCGACAAAATATATGATACTATATGCAGTGGAGTTTGTCAAATGTTTTTTTATTTATTTTGAAATTTTATATAATGGTTTTATTGAAAAATTATGACTCCCTGAAAAATGCTGAAATTGGCACTTTTCAGGGAACAATACTTACATATTAAGTTCTTTCATTAATTCTTCCTGAGAAATGAATTCGTGACAGTCAGGGTTGTTTTCGATTTCCTTTAACATTATTAAATCTGTTTCATCGGGTTCTACTTTTTCTATATCTGCGAATGTATCAGGCAGTTTAAAATGTTTTTGAATAATATGCCAGAATATATTAGCATCTTTATCACTCATAATTGATACAGCACCTATAATACGTTCTTTAACAGCAGTCATAAAATCACACTCCTTTATAAATCTGTCCACGATTGCCAATCATTCTAATAAAAATAATATTGTCAATATTATTAAAAATTACACGATAATCGCCTATTCGTAGTCGATAACCGTCTTTGCCTTGCAATGCTTTAACATCTCCCTTTGGGAGCACTGATATTGCATTAAGAATCCTCTTTTGAGTAATAGTATCTTGTTTCTTTAAAAATTTAAGGGCTTGTTTTGAATATTTAATTTCCAGATTTCTCACTCCTTTACGAAAAAATATTTATATCTTATCTTTCGTAAGGCAGAATAGAATTCTGATAATTTTACTATAGCATATAGAAATCATAGAAGCAACATAGTTTATGAAGATTCCGTGAAGGATGGGGTGGAAAATGTTATTGTTCACACACCACTATCCCGCGAGGTGTTTTGGCATGAATATGCCAAAATCCCGAGACATACAAGCCAAAATTCCATTGCCGCAGGCAATCTGGAATGAATTTTGGCTACGTTACTGAGAACGGAGTGAACAGTAACTGGAAAATTGCAAATTGGGAGGGGGTGTGCTATGATAGGACAGACGGAGAGAGACTATAAAGGAGTTGAGGCTCAGTTTATGAAGAAAAAAATTTTAGTATTATTAGTTTGCAGTATGCTTACTTTACCAACAACAGTTTCTGCGGATATCCTGGATTATGAGGGGACAGTTAATGCTTATAAGGAGGATAATAAGATACCGCAGACATTTGAGATTGATGATGGAAGTGGAGAGAAGGTAACGGCAGTTGCCAAGTCGGATAAGGTTTCTGTTTCTGCAAAGGCAACTTATATACGCTCTATGCCGGGGAAAAACGGAAAGAAACTTGTAAGAGTGTATCTTGGTACCGGTGTAGAGAGAGTGGCCGTATGTGATAATGGCTGGAGTAAAGTGACTTATGAGAAAAAGAGCAAAAAGGGTACGGAAAAGATCAGTGGCTATGTGCCCACAAAACATATCAATGACAGTGATCAGGTTGCTCAGGCAAAGGGAACTTTTACAGCACTGAAGGACAGTGATATTCTGGATTATCCGGGAAAGAAGGATGGACAGGTAGTAGGTGAGGTCATTCAGGAGGATGAAGTGAAGCGCCTGGCTACAGTAAATGGCATCTGGAGTCAGATTTACTATAAAAAAGAGAATGGAAAAAGAGGCATTGGATATATTCCTACCAGTGTTCTGGAGAATACAGCAGCAGAGGAGAAAACAGAGGAGTCAAAGGTCGCTAAAGTAGACGGTGAAGAAGCAGGAACAATTCATAAAAGTGAAGGCAAAGGCGTTTTTGCAGAGGCTGTGGATGGTGTAACTGCTTCAAAAGGAGCGGCTGTCAGTGGTGTTCAGGTAGGAACTCCTATTGCTGTGTCTTCTGATGCAACACTGAAACCTCTTGGAACGTTTAAGATCACACATTACTGTCCATGTAGTATCTGCTGTGGCCCCTGGGCGAATGGGGTTACCTCCACAGGTGTGACGGCTACGACGAATCGTACGATTGCTGTAGATCCTACACAGATTCCATATGGTTCGAAAGTTGTGATCAATGGACAGGTTTATGTGGCTGAGGACTGTGGCGGTGCGATTAAACATAATTGTATTGATATTTATGTTGCCACTCATCAGGAAGGGGAAGATAAAGGCGTATATTATACAGACGTATATCTGCTTGAGTAAAAATTCTGAAGAATATTTTTGGATAAAATAGTAAAAATCCGGCAAAAACCAGAAAATGATAAAATCATTTCAGAAGTTTTGTCGGATTTTTTGAATTTGATTTTTAAGCGTTTTTTAATGCCTGTTCGATGTCAGCAATTATGTCTTCAACATTTTCAATACCAACGGAGAGACGGATCATTCCCGGTGATACGCCGGCTTCCACAAGCTGTTCATCGTTCATCTGGCGGTGAGTATGGCTTGCAGGATGCAGGATCATGGTTTTGGATGCTGCTACGTGCGTTGCGATGGTGGCAAGCTTTAAGCTGTCCATAAAGCGGACTGCAGCTTCTCGACCACCTGTCAGTTCAAAGGAGATAACACCGCAGGTTCTGCCTTCGTTCATGTATTTCTGAGCAAGTGCATAGTATTTGTCATCAGGAAGTCCGGCATAGTTTACGTGAGATACTTTCTCATGGGCATTCAGGAATTCGGCAATCTTCTGTGCATTATAGCAGTGACGTTCCACGCGGAGAGGAAGAGTTTCAAGTCCCAGGTTTAACAGGAAGCAGTTTGTAGGAGACGGGATAGAGCCCAGGTCACGCATTAACTGAGAGGTTGCCTTTGTGATATAAGCCTTCTTTCCAAACTGTTTAGTATAAATAACACCATGATAAGATTCATCCGGTTCAGTCAGTCCATGATATTTATGTCCATAGGCATCCCAGTCAAAGTTACCGCTGTCAACGATAGCTCCGCCAACCTGCACAGCATGTCCGTCCATATATTTGGTTGTGGAATGGGTGACGATATCAGCTCCCCATTCAAAAGGACGGCAGTTTACAGGTGTAGCGAAGGTGTTGTCTACAATAAGCGGAACTTCATGTTCGTGAGCAACCTTTGCGAATTTTTCAATATCAAGAATTACCAGGGCCGGGTTTGCGATGGTCTCTGCGAAAAGTACCTTTGTATTAGGACGGAAGGCAGCTGCAATTTCTTCAGGGCTAGCATCGGTGTCAACGAAAGTGCAGTCAATGCCAAGCTTTTTGAAGGTAACAGCCAGGAGGTTAAAGGTTCCTCCGTAAATAGTAGAAGCCGCCACAACATGATCACCTGCTTCGCAGATATTGAAGACTGCATAGAAGTTGGCAGCCTGTCCGGAAGAGGTAAGGATAGCGGCAACACCACCCTCCAGATCTGCAATTTTTGCTGCTACAGCATCATTTGTGGGGTTCTGCAGACGGGTATAGAAGTATCCTTCTGCCTTAAGATCGAAGAGCTGTCCCATTTCATCAGTAGTATCATATTTATAAGTGGTACTCTGATAAATCGGGAGTGCGCATGGTTCACCCTTAGACGGAGTGTAACCGGAATGGAGACATTTAGTCTCGACTTTAAAGTCACTCATGAGTTTAGTTCCTTTCTTATGTGAAATATTGCTTCAATAAAATATTGTATTAATATTGGGAAAATTGTGATGATATTGATACAAAATTTCATGATAGTCTTAGAGCGTGTTTGAAAAATCATTCCCACAAATTGTGACGCACATCTTGCGGAAAGCATTTTTCAAACATACTCTGGAAAAATTATACTGCTGAAAGTGAGAGAAGACAATATTAAAAAATGAAATAAAAAAATGCTCAGGCTTTTTCTAACCAGCCATGAGCAAAAAAAGAAAAAAGATAATAAAAAATAAAAAATGCCCAGAGCCGGAATCGAACCAGCGACACGAGGATTTTCAGTCCTCTGCTCTACCAACTGAGCTATCTGGGCATTTGGTCTGTGAACTGTTGTGCATCACAGGCCTTATAATAGCATATTGATTGTTTGAATGCAAGTAATTTTTATGATTTTTGCGAAAAAAGAGAAAATTATAACAAAAATTTATTTTATCTTGCCATAAGGTAGATTTTTTCCATATCTCTCATATTGAGCTGTTTAAAGACTCCAATGGTGCGAGTGTCCTCAAAACTGCATTTGAATGCAAGATCATGAATTTGCTGATCTGTGAGATCCAGACCCAGTTCATGTAAACTGGTGGGCATTTTTACAGACCGGAAAAAATTTTCCATTGCTTCAATTCCTGCAAGGGCTGTTTCTTTATAATCAGTTCCACATGGAATGTCAAATACATTGGTGGCAAACTGAGCAAAACGTTCAGGGTTCACCTCGTAGACGTATCGTGCCCAGCTTCCCCAGATAGCTGCCAGACCTGCTCCGTGAGTTACATTGTAGACACCTCCCAGTTCATGTTCAAGCTGGTGGCATGCCCAGTCACCACCACCTGTACCGCATCCGGTCAGACCGTTGTGGGAAAGGCTTCCTGCCCACATAATTTCTGCCCTGGCGCTGTAATTGTCTGGTTCTTTCATAAGAATACGGGCATTGTAAATGACTGTCTGCATCAGAGCTTCGCTGATACTGTCTGTAATCTCCATAGTTTCAATATTTACAAAATATCGCTCCATGGTGTGCATGAGGATATCTACACATCCGCTTTCTGTCTGATACTGTGGGAGTGTGTAGGTGAGACGTGGATTTAAGATGGCAAATTTCGGCCTGCAGTAATCTGTCTTTGCACATCCACGTTTTTCTTTTGTTTCTTCATTTGTGATAACACTGGAACTGCTCATTTCACTTCCGGAAGCTGCAATTGTAAGGATGACACCAATGGGCAGACAGCCGGTTGGAACAGCTTTTTTCAGACAGAAATCCCAGACATCATTGTTCGGATTGGCAACGCCATAGCCGATGGCTTTGGAAGAGTCAATAACACTTCCTCCTCCTACAGCAAGGATAAAGTCTACATGTTCTTTTTGGCATAATTCGATTCCCTCGCGGACTTTGGAAAGAAGTGGATTAGGAATGACACCACCCAGGGTGATGTATTCAAGACCCTCTTCTTTCAGATTAGAAGTGATCTCATCAATCAGTCCGGAACGGACAGCACTCTGACCTCCATAATGGATCAGAACTTTTTTTGCTCCATACTTCTTCAGCAGGGAACCTGCCTGAAGGTGGGTATCTTTGCCAAAGAGAATCTGTGTTGGTGTATAATATTCAAAATTTCTCATAATATGTAAACGACCTCCTATAGATTGAAAGGTTAACTGAATCAGGTAAGTCCTCTGCTTTAATTGTAAAATGTAATGAGCAGTAGGTGGGACTTCCTTTTTATATTAAAGCAAATAATGGAAAAATAGTCAAAAAATAATAAAAAAATTAAAATTTGAAAGTAATTTTTGCTGGTTCTCAGAAGACATTTTTGGAAAGATTCCAGTACAGATATCTATAATTTTCTGCACACAGAAAACGGAAAGACAGAAATTTATAGATTTTGGACAGAATATTTTATGGGCATTATGTGAATGGAATGCTATGATAAATACACTTAAATATACAAAGTGAATAAAAAAGGAGGAAACAAGAAATGAAAAAAAGAATGTACAAGATTATGGCACTTGCCATGACAGCAGCTATGGTGGTACCGATGGCAGCGCAGACAACTGCATTTGCAGCTGACGACAAAGAAATTACTTACTGGAATATCGCGGTAGAGAGCCCGGACAAAGATATTGTTACTGCAGCAGTAGACAAGTTTAACAAAGAAACAGAGTCAGGCTATACTGTAAATCAGGTAGCTATCCAGAACGATACATACAAGGAAAAACTTGTTATCGCGATGAGCTCCGGTGAGTGTCCTGATATGTACTCAAGCTGGTCCGGTGGTCCGATGTATGAATATATTGATTCCGGATTTGCTCAGCCGATTGATGATCTTCTTGATCAGTCCGATGTTAAAGATAAACTTCTGGATGCAGCTATTGAACAGGGAAGCTACAACGGACATGTATATGCGATCCCATATCTGAATGTTTCTCTGGCAGGTATCTTCTACAACAAAGATATGTTTAAACAGTACGGACTTGAAGAACCGAAGACATTAGCTGATCTGGAAAATATCTGTGCAACATTAAAAGAAAACGGAATTACACCTTTTGCACTTGCTAATGCTTCCAAATGGACAGGTTCCATGTACTTCATGTCTCTGGCAGCACGTTATGGCGGACTGGAACCATTCCAGAATGCAGTTGCAGGAACCGGCAAATTCACAGATGACTGCTTCATCAAAGCAGGTGACAAGATTCAGGAGTGGGTTAAAAACGGATACTTCCCGGATGGCGTAAACTCCTTAAGCGAAGATGACGGACAGGCAAAACAGTTAATGTATCAGGAGACAGCAGGTATGCTTCTCTGTGGCTCATGGTATGCAGGAACATTCCAGACTGACAGTGAGGAATTCTATCAGAAGATCGGCTGGTTCCCATTCCCTGCAATTGATGATTCCGATGCTGATCCTACAATCCAGATCGGTACTGTAGGTGATCAGTTCATTTGCTTCAACTGTGAAGGTGATAAACTTGCAGCAGCATTTGAATGTGCAACAGATCATTTATCTGATGAAGTTGCAGACATTACATATTCTAACAACAAGATTGTTCCTGTAAAAGATGCAGGAGACCACATCAAAGACCCTGTTGTAAAGGAAATTTTTGATGCAGCTCAGGAAGCATCTTCTATCCAGTTGTGGTATGACCAGTATCTGCCGACATCTGTTGCATCTGCACATCTTGATGGCTTACAGGAAGTATTTGGTCTGACAAAGACTCCTCAGGAAGCACAGGAAGAAATGCAGAAAGCAATGGACGAATATTTAAGTACCAAATCTGATTCCGGCGCAGCAGATGATACTGCAGAAGAAGCTACAGATGATGCAGCAGCAGATGATGCTGAATAATCTTTAAAGGAAAGCAGGCATTCATTCTGACCTGAGTAAGGGTAGAAAAGAAGGGTTCTGCACATGCTGAAAGTGCAGAACCCTTTATCTTGAAAAACAATATGTGAGTACACAGAGCGTGCTTGAAAAATCATTTCAATGTCAAATTACATATCAGACAGCATGTCAGAAAATATATAAAAACCATCTCAGAAATATATCTCTAACATATTCCGAAAGCATTTTTCAAACATACTCTGGCATACGTTAGGTCAGATGATCAAATCTCAGAAAGTATTAAAAAGGAGGCACCAAAATGAATGAAAAAGGGATATCTCTGGTTCAGTTAAGACAGAGAAAAACACGTCAGACAGCAGCACTTTTTCTGGCACCTGTTATCATTTTATTAGTAGTATTTATCGCGTATCCGATTATTGATACATTTATTACAAGCGGATACCAGTGGAATGGTATTTCCGCAGACAAGAAGATGGTAGGACTTGCAAACTGGGCAAAACTGATCAAAGATACAAAATTCTGGATAGCATTTAAGAACAACGTTATTATCATGATCTTATCTATCATTATCCAGATTCCGTTAGGACTTGCAATGGCAACATTCCTTGACTTTGGCGGTAAGAAACTTACAATTTTCAAGGTTATCTGGTTTATTCCAATGCTTATGTCTTCTGTTGCAATTGGTTTCCTTTTCACATACGCACTTGCAACAAACGGAGGTATTGTCAGCACAATTTCCGGATGGTTCGGAGGGGGCAACATTGACCTTCTTGGTAATCCAAAATTAGCATTGCTCACAGTTATTCTTATCATTGCATGGCAGTTTACACCATTCTACATGGTTTACTTTATGGCTGGTTATACAAACATCCCATATGATGTATTTGAAGCAGCAAGAATCGATGGTGCTACAAGAGGACAGTATTTCTGGAAGATTGCACTTCCACTTCTTATTCCGTCAATTAAGAGTGCAGCTATCCTTTCAATGGTTGGATCTCTGAAATACTTCGATCTGATCTATGTTATGACAGGTGGCGGTCCTGGTACTGCTACAGAGCTGATGGCAACCTATATGTACAAAGAATCATTCAAGAACTTTAACATGGGTTATGGCTCAGCCATTGCAGGAGGTATGTTTATCCTGATTACAATGGTATCTATGATTACTATGAAACTTATAAACGGAAAACAGGAGGATTAAGGGATGGACAGCTATAAGAAAAGTAGAAGAAAAAGCATCATAGCCTGGATCATTGCTTTTGTTCTTGCTATCGGTGCAGCAATTGTATCATTTACACCTTTTATATTCATGGTGCTGAACTCATTCAAAGAGAAATTTGAGATGCTTACCAAGGGTGTATTCCAGCTTCCTGATCAACTGAACTGGTCCAATTACACTGAGGTACTTACAGGAGGGTTTGCAAATTACTTCAAGAACAGTGTGATCGTTCTTGCAATCTCCCTGATCCTGCTGCTGTTTATTTCAGCATGCGCTTCTTATCCTCTGGCAAGATTTAAGTTTAAAATGGCACAGCCGATTTATGCGATCATTGTAGCCTGTATGTCTATTCCTGTACATATTACATTGATCCCTGTATTCAAAATGTCAAAGTCAACAGGACTTTATGATACAATCTGGTCACTGGTCGGACCGTATGTCGCATTCGCAGTTCCGATTTCCGTATTTATCCTGACCAGCTTTATGAAAGAGATTCCGAGAGAAATCGAAGAATCTGCTGAAATTGACGGATGTGGAAAGATTCAGATGTTCTTCTCCATGATCCTGCCGCTTTCCAAACCCGGAATGGCGACACTGGCAATTTACAATGGTGTAAATATGTGGAATGAATTCTCATTTGTAAATACACTGACACAGTCTGCCCAGAATCGTACCCTGCCGTTGGCAATCTGGGAATTTCAGGGACAGTATTCTATGAATACACCAATGATCATGGCGGTTCTTACATTAACACTTTTACCAATGGTTATCATGTTTATTATTTTCCAGGATAAACTGGTAAAAGGTATGACTGCAGGTGCTGTAAAGGGTTGATTCTTTCTGCGAAATCTGTTGTATCCATTTACCATTGAACATGGTATGATATTGGGGAGATAAAATCACCCCTGATCATGTGGGTATATGTGAAATTATGTGACAGATGAGGAAAGACAACATGAACAAATGGAAAACAAAATTCAGCTACTGGAAATTTGATAAAAAAATACTTTTACTTGTGACCGTCAGTATTCTTATTGTAACGCTGACGGTTGCAGGTGTTTCTCTGACTTTTTCTATAGCATCGATGAAAGAGCAGTCTGTAGAACTTCTGCAGATGCAGAATAATACAGTTGCGGAATCTTTTAAGGGATCAATGGATTCATATAAAGAAATCGTATTGGGTACGATCATGGATGATTCTGTGCAGAATTACTGCAGGCAGGTGCAGAAAAATGAGCTGAAGACAGCAGACATTGATGCAGTTTACAGCAAGCTGGAGAATCTGAATAATATGTATGAGAGTCTGAACTTTGCTGCCATTGTCAGTTCGGATTATAAAAGTTACTACTACAGAGGAAAGGGTTCTTTATCAGTTACGCAGTTTGAAGAAGTGTATCCCCAGGCATATGAGAGAAGCAAATATGCGCAGAAAGGAACGCTGAAAGTTTCCTATAATAACGATTATTATAACGATTATTATAAAGGGAACAGATATACATTGAGTCTGTATTATCCATTATATGATACCAGAAAAGTATCTGATGCAAGAGGGCTTCTGTGCATGAATTTCGATGATCCGGCAGTACAGAGGATGCTGGCTGTAGGAGATTCTTCAGCAGAAACAAGAGTAGTTGACACAGGTGGAATGATACTGCTTTCGAATGATAAAGAGGAGACAGGCCGTTACGTAAATTATATAGATGAGATGGAAAAAGGGATACAGATATTTACAAAGAATGGGAATATGTATGTATGCCAGAAGATTAAGAACTGGAATTATTATGTAGTCAGTTCGATTTCTTTTTATAAACTGATGGAATCAGGATTCCATATAATGGTTGTTGTGATTCTGGTTCTGATCATAGTGCTGATCATAGTAAGCATTATTATAAGAGCACTGGTCAGGAAAATGTATCAGCCCCTTAATAAGGTAGTATCTAAGATGGATTATGTTGCGACAGGTTCCCTGAGAACAAGGATCAATGTTGACAATATGGGCGAGGATTTTGCCAAGCTTGCAATTGGTTTTAACTCTATGATGGATGAAATCGAGGTGTTGATGGAACAGGTAAAACTGGAACAGCATCAGCTGGAGCAGATTCGTTTTAATGCCCTTCAGTCGCAGATTCAGCCGCATTTTCTTTATAATACACTGGAATGTATCCACTGGCAGGCGATTGCCGAAGGAAATAAAGAGATTTCCACAATGGTAAAGGCGCTGGCGAAATATTACAGGATCTGTCTCAGCAAAGGACATGACGTGATTACGATCAGAGAAGAAGTAGAGCATATCAGGAATTATATGATTATCCAGAACATGAGATACGACAACATTATCGGAAGTGAGATTGTTGTAGAATCTCAGGTGGAAGAAAGCCTGATACCGAAGCTGACCCTGCAGCCACTGGTAGAGAATTCCATTTATCATGGAATGAAAGTAAAAGAGGGAAAAACAGGTACACTTTATCTTACAGCATATAGAAATGAGGATGAAGTTATCATAAAGGTATCAGATACAGGCACAGGAATGAGTCAGGAACAGATAGATGAAATGAATGAACAGCTCTCCAGATACGAGGATTCTTTTGGATATGGAGTGCGAAACGTAAACAAGAGGATTGAACTTCTTTTTGGGGAGGGATATGGTCTTAATTACCAGAAGAATGATTCGGGTGGAGTAACTGTCGTGATCCATCTGCCATATCAGACAGAAATCAAAAAGAACACAGCAGGAGGCGAGCGGACGTGTGTATAGAGTACTGATTGTTGATGACGAAAAGATGATACGCATGGGTATGAAAAATGCAATAGACTGGAAGAAACTGGGAGTAGATGACGTATTTACTGCTGCGTCAGGAAACGAGGCTTTGAAGATTCTTAAAGAAGAAGGTCCTGAAATTATGGTTACAGATATCCAGATGACAGAAATGACAGGACTGGAACTGATTAAAGCGGCCAGAGAATCAGTACCTGAACTGCGTGTGATCGTGCTTACAGGCTTTGATAATTTTGAGTATGCAAGAGAGAGCCTGCGGCTTCAGGTGCAGGATTTCTTCCTGAAACCGATTGATGAAGATGATCTTTTCAATGCGATAGAAAAGCAGATAAAAGAACTGAAAGAGCAGGAAAACAAAGAGCAGAATCAGGCCAGAGTGTGGCGCTCTCAAGGCTCTGTAGTGCAGATGAGACTGGAGCAGTGCATGAGGAATTTGGTGCATACAAAAGCAGATAAAGAGATGCAGTTGTATATTCTCCAGAAAGATTTTCAGTTTGATATTAAGCAGAAAATGAGCTTGATTCTTCTGGAACAGGGAATGTATACAGAACAGCAGAATGACGGAAAATTCCGTGCAATGACTGTTAAAAATGTCTGCATGAGCATGGTGGATTCCCAAAACAGAGGAATCACATTTGTAGATGATGACGGTACGATTGCGATTGTCTGTTTTGAAAAGGATGATGACGACAGCGTTCTGGAACAGATTGAAGAATTGTCGGATGTACTGAAGGATGAATTTGAATATAAACCAAAGATTACGGTTGGAAGTGCTGTGCAAGGATTTGAAAATCTGGCAATTTCCTACAATGATGCCAGATATCTTCTGGAACATGAAAAAAAGAATATTCAGGACATTATACAGACGATGGGGGCTCAGAACAAGAAGAAAATCTTCTGGGAAATCTATGCAGAACTGCGAAATATCATGATTTCCAATATAGGAACTCCAGATTATGTACTAAAGGCATTTAATACCTTTACTAAGGCAACGGAATCCTATAATCTTTCTCCTTCTGCTGTGCGCAGATGTTGTTTCGAGATTGCCTCCTCTTTGATTTTTTCCTACATGGAAGAATCGTGTGAGGTGGAAGAAGGAAAGTTGGATGCACTCTCCAAGAGTCTGTCATCAGCAGGAAAAGAAGAGGCCTGTGAGATTACGAGAATGTTTATTGAGCAGCTTATTGAAAATGATGAAGAGGATGTACATTATACCATTTCCAATGCCAGACACTATATAGATGAGCATCTTGCAGAGGATATTTCGGTTTCCAGCATTGCGGAAAGTCTCTATATCACACCGAATTATTTCTCCAGATTATTTAAGCGGATTACAGGTGAAGGATGTAATGAATACATTGTCAGAAAGAGGATTGAGAAGGCGAAGAGCCTTCTGGAAACTACCAGCATCAAGACTGGAAAGATTGCTATGATGGTAGGATACAGAGATACGAATTATTTCTCACTGGCATTTAAGAAACATACAGGAAAATCTCCGACGAAATACAGAGAAGAAATGCAGAATACATAATGCAGGAGTAGCGGGCTGCGCTGAGGCTTTGTTAATACCTGCTGAATAATTATCAAATTATATAAACAGGAGGATCTGAAATGAAAGATCACAGAAAAGAAAGAACAGAAGCAAGAAAAAAAGCAGAAAAACTGGTATCACAGATGACGCTTCTGGAGAAGGCTTCCCAGTTAAAATACGATGCTGCTCCCGTGAAAAGACTGGGTGTTCCGGCATACAATTACTGGAATGAAGCACTGCATGGAGTAGCCAGAGCAGGTGTGGCAACCATGTTCCCACAGGCAATTGCGATGGCTGCAGTATTTGACGATGAAGAGATGAAAAAAGTTGGCGATATCATTGCAACTGAGGGAAGAGCAAAATACAATGCATATTCTGCAAAAGAAGACAGAGATATTTACAAGGGTCTTACTTTCTGGTCCCCCAATGTAAACATTTTCAGAGATCCGAGATGGGGCAGAGGGCATGAAACCTATGGTGAGGATCCATATCTGACGTCCAGACTTGGCGTGAAATTCGTAGAAGGAATCCAGGGTGACGGACCTGTAATGAAAGCGGCAGCATGTGCAAAGCATTATGCAGTGCACAGCGGTCCGGAATCGCTCAGACATGAATTTGATGCACAGGCAAGCATGAAGGATATGTGGGAAACATATCTTCCGGCTTTTGAAGCGCTTGTAACAGAAGCGGATGTTGAGGCTGTAATGGGTGCTTATAACAGGACAAACGGAGAACCCTGCTGTGCACATAAATATCTTATGGAAGATGTCCTGAGAGGAAAATGGAAATTCGAAGGTCATTATACTTCTGACTGCTGGGCAATCCGTGACTTTCATGAACATCACATGGTAACTTCCACACCAAGACAGTCCGCTGCTATGGCATTAAATGCAGGCTGTGACCTGAACTGTGGAAATACCTATCTTCATATGATGGGAGCTTATCAGGATGGACTGGTAACAGAAGAGAAAATTACAGAATCCGCAGTAAGACTGCTGACAACCAGATATCTGCTGGGCCTGTTTGACGGAAGTGAATATGATAAGATACCGTATAGTGTGGTAGAGTGCAAAGAGCACATTGATGAAGCTCTTAAGATGGCAAGAAAGAGCTGCGTACTTCTGAAGAATGATGGAGTTCTTCCGATTGATAAAACAAAAGTAAATACTATTGGTGTCATCGGCCCGAATGCAGACAGCCGTGCAGCTCTTATTGGAAATTATCATGGAACATCTTCAGAATATATTACTGTTCTTGAAGGAATCCGTGAAGAAGCAGGTGACGATGTAAGGATCCTTTACTCTCAGGGATGTGATTTATATAAAGACAAAGTTGAAAATCTGGCATGGGATCAGGACAGAATTTCTGAGGCAGTAATTACAGCGGAAAACAGCGATGTAGTCATACTCTGCGTAGGTCTTGATGAGACTCTGGAGGGAGAAGAAGGAGATACCGGAAACAGTGATGCATCCGGGGACAAAGTTGATCTTCATCTTCCGAAAGTACAGGAAGAACTGATCGAGAAAGTAACAGCAGTAGGAAAACCTACCATCGTAGTTCTGATGGCAGGAAGTGCGATTGACCTGAATTATGCGCAGGATAACTGTAATGGAATCCTTCTTGCATGGTATCCGGGAGCAAGAGGCGGACGTGCAATAGCAGATCTTCTCTTCGGAAAAGAATCTCCATCAGGAAAACTTCCGGTTACTTTTTATAAAGACCTGGAAGGAATGCCGGAATTCACAGATTACTCTATGAAAAACAGAACTTACCGTTATATGGAAAAAGAGGCACTTTATCCATTTGGATACGGACTTACATACAGTGATACCTGCGTAACAGAAGCAGAGGTTGTCGGTGAAGTATCAGCAGAGTCCGATATCATGTTAAAAGCAACTGTTAAGAACAATGGAACAGTAGATACAGATGAAGTTGTTCAGGTGTATATCAAAGACCTTGATTCTCCGCTTGCAGTTCGTAACTACAGTCTCTGCGGATTTAAGAGAGTATCTCTGAAAGCGGGAGAAGAGAAATCTGTAGAATTTACAATTTCTAATAAAGCAATGAATATAGTTGATGAAGATGGAAATCGTTACATCGCAGGAAAACATTTCCGTTTATTTGCAGGAGTATCCCAGCCGGATACAAGAAGTGCAGAACTGACAGGACATAAGCCTGCTGAGGTAGAAATTGCACTTTAACCGAACGGAGTAAGTATTCTGTTTCAATTGCGAAAAGTAACATAAAATAAAAACCATATTATATATGGACAGGAGGAACACAGACATGAAAAACAAAATTAAAAAAATATTACTTCTTGGAATGACAGCCATGTTTACTGCCGGTGCAGCAGGCACAGCAGTTATATCCTGTCCTGTATGGGCAGATGAAGCAGAACAAAACTCTGAGACTGCAGAAGAGCCAAAAGCAGAAGATGCAGCTGTGGAAGAAGAAATTGCTGATCAGACAGATGATAAAACAGAAAATACAGATTTAAAAACTGTAGAACATCCAAGAATGTCTGTCTATTCCATCCGCAGATTCTCCATTGTAAAGGGCGGCGAAGAAGTATTTCAGATCAAACAGGAACCGGCAGATTATAAGATGGATTTCGACTACTGGGAAATTACCAATCCGTATGATGAGATTGCAACAGTAAACACAGAGAATATGTATGAAATGTTTGGAGTGCTGGCTGCTTTTGATCTCAGCAACGGCGTCGATGCAGCAAATACAGATACCGGACTGGATAATACAAAGACATATTTTACAGTAGATTTTGTAAATACAGTTAACGATGACACAGCAAAAGAAACGCAGGATGCAGATGCAACAGCAACAATTCTTATCGGAAATACAGATGAGAATGGTGACTATTATGCATGTGTAAAAGGATACGAAGAGGCTGTTTATCTGCTTTCAAAAGAGTCAGTGAACAGTCTTCTGGAACTGAAACCATTTAATTTGATCCTGAAGATTCCGGCACTGGTAAATATTGATACACTTGACAGTGTGGATATGAGCATTGGAAAGAAAACCTATACCATGAAGCTGGACGGCAGCGATTATAAATTCGGAAAGAAAACTGTAAAGAAGGAGAAATTTACCGAATTGTATCAGGCGCTTCAAAGTATAATGCTTGATTCGGAAGTTGAAGAAACAAAAGATGCAGCAGATAAGGAAGAAGTGCTGACTGTAACATTCCACAGAAACACAGAAGAAGCTCCGGAAGTAACTCTGAAATATTTTGCATATGATGATACTTATGATAGTCTGGAAATCAATGGAACCGAGAGATTTCTTGTGAAAACGGAAGATGTGGATGCACTGGTAAAACAGATAAAAAAAGCGTTTTGATGGAATCGAATCTGTTATTTGCTACAGAGCTCAGCAGAGAAACATAATATGTGGTATCCTAATTTATATCATAAAATATCTTGGTATGCGGACAAATGTCTTTTGGTGATTGACATGATGGATAGAATTGGTTATAATCGGAATAATTACTGAGCGTATAACAAAGGAGGAGCACGAAGATGTATTCAATCGACGACGTAGCAAAGACAGACAAGGATATCGCAGATCTGATCGAGGCGGAGCTTGCACGCCAGAATTCCCACATTGAGCTGATTGCTTCAGAGAACTGGGTAAGTAAAGCAGTTATGGCAGCAATGGGAAGCCCTCTTACTAATAAATATGCGGAAGGATATCCGGGGAAGAGATTTTACGGCGGATGTTCCTGCGTGGATGAGGTGGAAGCTCTTGCAATCGAACGTGCGAAAGAATTATTCGGATGTGGATATGCAAATGTACAGCCGCACTCCGGAGCACAGGCAAACATGGCAGTCTTTTTTGCAATGCTGCAGCCGGGAGATACTGTAATGGGTATGAATCTGGATCACGGCGGACATCTGACACATGGAAGTGCTGCAAATATGTCCGGAACCTACTTCAAGCCGGTATATTATGGAGTAAATGATGACGGCGTGATCGATTATGAAGAAGTCAGAAGAATTGCAATTGAGAATAAACCAAAGCTGATCGTAGCAGGTGCAAGTGCCTATGCCAGAGTTATTGATTTTAAGAAATTCCGTGAGATTGCAGATGAAGTTGGGGCTTATCTGATGGTGGATATGGCGCATATCGCCGGTCTGGTAGCAGGTGGACAGCATCCAAGCCCGATTCCTTATGCAGACGTTGTGACTACAACCACACACAAAACTCTGCGTGGACCAAGAGGCGGCCTGATCTTAAGCAGCGCAGAGAATGCAAAGAAATTTAACTTTAATAAAGCAGTATTTCCGGGAATCCAGGGTGGTCCTCTGATGCACGTGATCGCTGCCAAGGCAGTATGTTTCAAAGAAGCGCTTCAGCCGGAATTTAAGGATTATGCAAAGATGATCGTTGAGAATGCGCAGGCACTTTGCAAAGGGCTTCAGAAACGAGGAATTGATATCGTTTCCGGTGGTACAGACAATCATCTGATGCTTGTAGACCTCAGAAGTCTGGGCGTTACAGGCAAGCAAATGGAGAATCTTCTTGATGACGTAAACATTACCTGCAATAAGAATGCAATTCCAAATGATCCCCAGTCTCCATTTGTTACAAGCGGTGTACGTCTCGGAACAGCAGCAGTTACTTCACGAGGCATGAAACCGGAAGATATGGACAAGATCGCAGAAGCAATTGCTATGACCTTAAAAGAAGAAGGCAGCCAGGAAAAGGCAAAGGCAATCGTCAAAGAACTTACAGACAAATATCCCCTGGTTGGATAAATAAATCATACAAAATAATGTAAAAAGCGAAATGCATGGTTCATGAGTGAACAGCACTTCGCTTTTATTTATTATGTCGCTGAATCGAGAAACTTATTTAACCAAATTATACCAAAATTATCCAAATAAAATCATGGATTTTTTTCAGAAAACGTAGTATAGTAACAATAGCTGATAATAAGTTACTGAGAACAGAGTGAACAGTAACGATGATATATCACAGTATATTGAAAACAATAACAGAGAGCAGGTGACAGAATTTGGAAAAAGTGATAATCATAGGTGCCGGACCTGCAGGAATTTCCGCTGCGCTTTATGCAGTTCGTGGAAATCTGGATCCCCTGGTGATCAATAATGGGATCGGTGCTTTGGAAAAAGCAGAGAAAATAGAAAACTATTACGGACTGGAACATCCGCTGTCCGGTCAGGAATTATATGATACAGGAATCGCTCAGGCGAAAGCACTGGGCGTACGAATATTGGATGCACAGGTTCTGGGAGTCGGCGGGTTTGATACTTTTGTGGTAAAAACTACAGAAGGTGAATTCGAGACTCAGAGTCTGATTCTTGCAACAGGAAGTAAGCGCGCTGCACCGAAGATCCCGGGTGTTAAAGAATTTGAGGGAAAAGGTGTCAGCTACTGTGCAATCTGCGATGCTTTCTTTTACAGAGGCAAGGATGTAGCAGTTCTGGGAAACGGTGATTTCGCCATGCATGAAGCAAAGGAATTGTCAAATACTGCTTCTACAGTAACCATTTATACAAACGGTGAAGAACCGAAATTTACACCTGAAGAAAATATCAGTGTAAACACAATGAAGATCCAGTCTGTAGAGGGCGATGATCTGGTATCCGGAATCCGTCTTGAACCTGATGTGCAGGCAGAGGAAATAAAGGCAGAAGCAGGTCAGCAGGCAAATGATTTCTGTCCTGCAGAGGGTGTATTTATTGCAATGGGAACTGCAGGCAGTACTGAGATTGCCCGCCAGATGGGAGCTGAACTTACTGAAAAAGGAAACATTAAAGTTAACGAAAATATGGAAACAACCATCCCGGGACTCTATGCGGCAGGTGACTGTACAGGTGGACTTCTTCAGGTGGCGAAAGCTGTGTATGAGGGAGCACAGGCAGGTATTAATGCAGGGAAGTATGTAAGATCTTTAAAATAAAAAATCTAAAATAAAAATTGAAAATTTAACAGGGTTATAGTGTTGATATTATAAAACCAGAGAACTTACATTGCAAATTTTTATAAAGAATAAGCAAAGGAGATATAAATCATGGCAAAAGAGATTACAACAGCAAATTTTGAAACAGAAGTATTAAAATCTGAGAAACCGGTTCTTATAGATTTCTGGGCAACATGGTGTGGACCATGTATGCGTCAGGGTCCGGTTGTAGAAGAACTGGCAGAAGAGGGATACGCAGTGGGAAAAGTAGACGTAGATCAGAATATGGCACTTGCACAGCAGTTTCGTGTAGTCAGCATTCCGACACTGATCCTGTTTAAAGACGGTGCGGAAGTGAAACGCTTCGTAGGTCTTACTTCCAAAGAAGAGCTGAAGAGTGCACTGGAAGGCTAAAGATTTATGAAGATTTTATTAGTGGCATGCAATGCAAAATATATTCATTCTAATCTTGCTGTTTATGATCTGCAGGCATATGCATCCGATTACGCAGATCATATTGTATTAAAGGAATATACCATCAACCAGCAGAAAGATGATATCATGCGTGATATTTACCTGGAGCATCCTGATGTGGTATGCGTGTCCTGTTATATCTGGAACCTTTCTTTTGTAAAAGAACTGATGGCAGATCTGATAAAGATTCTTCCGGGCGCCGACTTCTGGGCCGGCGGTCCGGAAGTTTCTTATGATGCGGAGAAATTCCTGACAGAAAACTCAGAATTTAAAGGTGTTATGGTCGGGGAAGGTGAAGAAACATTTAAAGAACTTGCCGGATATTATGTGAAAAAAAATCCGCAGGATCTGAAAGATATGACAGGAATCTGTTACAGAGACGGAGATCAGATCATACATAATGGATGGCGCCAGATCATGGACTTAAGCAGTATTCCATTTATTTACAAAGATTTGTCCGAGTTTAAGAACAGGATCATTTATTATGAAAGCAGCAGAGGATGTCCGTTCTCCTGCAGTTACTGTCTTTCTTCCATTGATAAGAAACTGCGTTTCAGAGATACAGAGACAGTAAAGAAAGAGCTGCAGTTTTTTATAGACAATAAGGTTCCGCAGGTAAAGTTTGTAGACCGTACCTTTAACTGTAAACATGACCATGCAATGGCAATCTGGAAGTATATTAATGAACACGATAATGGTGTGACAAACTTCCATTTTGAGATTTCAGCAGATCTGTTAAGAGAAGAGGAACTGCAGGAAATGTCCACTATGCGTCCGGGCCTGATTCAGTTGGAGATCGGAGTACAGTCAACAAATCCGGATACGATTAAGGCAATTCACAGAACTATGGATTTTGAAAAACTGAAAGGAATTGTTGACAGAATCCACAGCTTTGGAAATATCCATCAGCATCTGGACCTGATCGCAGGACTTCCCTATGAAGATTACGACAGCTTCCGGCATTCCTTTAATGATGTCTATGCGTTGAAACCACAGCAGCTTCAGCTGGGCTTTTTGAAGGTGTTAAAGGGTTCCCATATGATGGAGATGTGCAGGGAATATGGTATTGTATACAAAACACAGGAGCCTTATGAGGTACTTTCCACGAAGTGGCTGGATTATGACCATGTTTTGAAGCTGAAAACTGTGGAAAATATGGTGGAAGTGTATTATAATAGTGGACAATTCCAGAATACACTTGAATATCTGGAAAACTTTTTCCAGGATGCTTTCTCGATTTATGAGAGACTGGGCAGCTTTTACATGGAAAAGGGCTATGGTGATGTTTCTCATACAAGAATGCGAAGATATGAGATCCTGCTGGAATTTCTTGAGGATGTGCCGGAGATTTCCATGGATCAGGTAAAAGACCAGATGGTATATGATCTCTATCTGAGAGAAAACCTGAAAAGCCGTCCTGGCTTTGCCAGAGATCAGAAGCCTTTTGAGAGACAGGTATGGGACTTCAGAAAACGGGAAAAAGTGGCAAAGAATGCACATGTGGAAGTATTTGCAGATGGAACAGTGCTGTTGTTTAACTATGCAGACCGTGATCCGCTGACTAACAATGCTCATGTGACAGATGTGACGAAAGATGTGTTTGAGAACCTGAACAGAGATTAAAGAGGTGAAGAGAAATGGGAATGTTTAATCCAAAGAACCGTAAAGTGATCACAGCAATTATTGCAATCATTCTGGTACTGGCAATGGTAGTGCCGACAGTTCTGTCTCTGATCGTATAATAAATTTTCGGAGGAAAAGAATGAGACTGGGACAGGCGGCAATGGAGGCTCTGAGGGCAGAAATAACCGGATGCCTGAAACCGGGAGATGAACTGGTAGTGGCATGCCCGGTGGCTTTGAAAGGAACCTCTGTAATAGCAAAAAATAAAAAGGACAAACTGGCAGAGCGATTCTCTGCCGGTTTTATTCAGAATTGCGTTTCACTTTGGGATGCTTATGGAGCCGGCAGTATTGTCTGGAAAATTGCGCAGGAGGCAGATGCCAGCGCATTATATGCTATGGGTGAGGGCGGTTTTTTAAGTGCGCTCTGGAAGATGGCAGAAGCTTCAGAAGTAGGACTGGAAGCAGACTTCCGTAAGGTACCGATTCGTCAGGAGACCATAGAAGTGTGCGAGATTTTTGACCTGAATCCATATAAGCTTCAGGCAGATGGAGCAGTATTGATTGGAATCCGCGGAGGTGAAGCACTGGTACAGAGACTTCGCAATGAGGGATTTATGGCAGAGGTCATCGGTCAGACAAACAGTGGCAATGACCGGCTTCTCTACAGTGGCGGCAGTGCCCGATATCTGGAACGTCCGGCAGAGGATGAACTGCAGCAACTTCTCAAAGAGTAACTGCAGGAAACTTAAGAGACAATTTTCTAAGAAAAGACAGACGATTAATAACAAGAGGAATAAAAATAAAATGGCAAAATTAAATATTGTACTTCATGAGCCGGAGATTCCTGCAAACACAGGAAATATCGGCCGTACCTGTGTGGCAACAGGAACCAGACTCCATCTTATTGAGCCTCTGGGATTTTCCTTAAGTGAGAAAGCCTTAAAGAGAGCGGGAATGGATTACTGGAAAGACCTGGATGTAACTACATATCTGGACTTTGAGGACTTTCTGGAGAAGAATCCCGGGGCAAAGATTTACTATGCAACAACAAAAGCACCTCAGACTTATACTGATGTTCATTATGAAGAAGACTGTTACATTATGTTTGGAAAAGAGAGTGCAGGAATCCCGGAGGACATTTTGGTCAATAATCAGGAAACCTGCGTAAGGATTCCTATGATCGGAGATATCCGTTCTCTGAACCTGAGCAATTCCGTAGCAATTGTTCTGTACGAGGCACTGCGCCAGAATAATTTTGACCACATGAATCTGGAAGGACACCTGAGAAACTACGACTGGAAATAATCACAGTAAGCAGACTGGAGGAGTTATATGCCAAATACCACAAAAGCAGCTCTGGAAGAATCCCTGAAACGGCTTCTTCTGAAGAAACCTCTGGACAAGATCACGATAACAGATATTACCACAGACTGTGGAATAAGCCGCATGGCTTTTTATTATCATTTCAAGGATATTTATGATCTGGTTGAATGGTCCTGTGTGGAAGATGGGACAAAAGCCCTTCAGGGCAAAAAGACTTCTGAGTCCTGGACAGAAGGGCTGACCCAGATATTTGGGGCAGTGCTGGAAAACAAACCGTTTATTATGAATGTTTACAGAAATGTGGACAGGGAGCGGATAGAAAATTATCTTTTTAAATTAACCTATGATCTGATCGTGGGTGTGGTGGAAGAAAAAAGCAAGGGTCTGAATATCACAGAAGAGGATAAAAAATTTATTGCAGACTTCTATAAATATGGTTTTGTGGGAATCATGCTTGAGTGGATCAGGGAAGGAATGAAAGAAAATATTGAAGATCTGGTAAGAATGATGGATCTGACGCTTCACGATACAGTGACTACATCCATTCATAACTTTCAGAAAAATAATATGGAAAAATAATCATATAAAAATTCTTTACAAAAGCCGCAGGGTGATAAAAAACTTATCATTCGGCGGCTTTTGTAAATTGTAGAATCATATTTTAACTGTTAATATACAGCCATAGCAACAAACAAATCATTCAGACGGATGAAATGCTTATGATATGGGAAACATACAGATAAGAATGTAAAAGTCATGAAGATGTCTTGCCGGGAGATCAAGAGATTTCCGGCAGGCGAAAAGAGTTTCCGGGAAATGGGTAAAGCAGAGAGTAAAAAGCATTTAAGATAACGAATCTGAAAGAACTTCTAAAGAAGAATTCAAGAAAGGTGGATGTGTATTATGAGTAAAAATAAAGGTTTAGGACTTATATCCGCATTGGCAGTTGGAGCAGGCGTGGCAGCAGTGGCAGCAGGAAAGAAGTATAAAACAGCTGAGACAAAGAAAAAAGAAGATTATGACGCACTTCATAATACAAGTGAATATCGCAATACAGAACGTGGAAAATATGAGAAAAACAGTAAGGGAATTTATTATACAAACGGTAACTATGAAGCATTTGCACGTCCGAGAAAGCCGGAAGGCGTAGATGATAAACATGCTTATATCGTAGGAAGCGGACTGGCTTCTCTTGCAGCAGCCTGTTTCCTTGTACGTGACGGACAGATGCCCGGAAAGAATATCCACATTCTGGAAGCAATGGATATTGCAGGCGGAGCATGTGACGGTATCTTTGATCCGAGCCGCGGATATGTGATGCGTGGGGGACGTGAGATGGAAAATCATTTCGAGTGCTTATGGGATCTTTTCAGAAGTATTCCATCCATTGAAACACCTGGTGTATCTGTACTTGATGAATATTACTGGCTGAATAAGGAAGACCCCAACTATTCTCTCTGTCGTGCAACAAAAGAGAGAGGCAAGGATGCTCATACAGACGGTAAATTCAATCTGAGCCAGAAGGGCTGCATGGAGATCATGAAGCTGTTCATGACAAAGGATGAAGATCTTTATGACAAGACAATTGAAGATGTATTTGACGATGAAGTATTTGATTCCACATTCTGGTTATACTGGAGAACCATGTTCGCATTTGAGAACTGGCACAGTGCACTGGAAATGAAACTGTACTTCCAGAGATTTATCCATCACATTTCCGGACTTCCGGATTTCAGCGCCCTGAAATTTACTAAATACAATCAGTATGAATCCCTGATTCTGCCAATGCAGAAATATCTGGAAGAAGCAGGCGTTGAATTCCAGTTCAATACAGAGGTTACAAACGTACTCTTTGAGTTTGAAGGCAATAAGAAGATTGCAAAAGCAATCGAGTGTAAGGTGAATGGCGTAGAAAAGGGAATTGTTCTTACAGAAAACGACTTTGTATTTGTGACAAACGGAAGCTGTACAGAGGGAACCATCTATGGCGATCAGAATCATGCACCGAACGGAGATGCAGAAGTTCGTACAAGTGGATGCTGGAGTCTCTGGAAAAATATCGCAAAACAGGATCCGTCCTTCGGACATCCTGAGAAATTCTGTTCTGATATTGCTAAGACAAATTGGGAGTCAGCAACAGTGACTACTCTGGATGATAAGATTATTCCTTATATTACAGATATCTGCAAACGTGATCCGAGAACAGGCAAGGTTGTTACAGGCGGTATTGTAAGCTGTCAGGATTCCAGCTGGTTATTAAGCTGGACGATCAACAGACAGGGACAGTTCAAGGATCAGGACAAAGACAAGGTTTGTGTATGGGTATATGGTCTGTTTACAGATGTACCTGGTGATTATATCAAGAAGCCTATGAAGGAGTGTACAGGTAAGGAAATCACAGAAGAGTGGCTCTATCATCTTGGCGTTCCGGTTGACCAGATTGAAGACATGGCTGAGAACAGTGCAGTTTGTGTACCGACCATGATGCCTTATATTACAGCATTCTTTATGCCGAGAACAAAGGGTGACAGACCTGATGTTATTCCGGATGGCTGTGTAAACTTCGCATTCCTCGGACAGTTTGCCGATACACCAAGAGATACTGTATTTACTACTGAATATTCCGTAAGAACTGCTATGGAGGCTGTGTATGGACTTCTGGGTGTTGACAGAGGTGTGCCGGAAGTATGGGGCAGTGTTTACGATATCAGAGAATTACTGGATAGCAGTGTGAAGCTAATGGATGGAAAATCTCCACTGGAGATCGAACTTCCGGGACCACTGGATATGCTGAAGAAACCGCTTCTGAAAGCTGTTAAGGGAACTGTGATCGAGAAAGTACTCAGAGATCATGATGTGATCAAAGATTATATGATGTAAATATAGAGATGTAAGTGATATGAAAAGGCTGCAGGAGATATCCGGCAGCCTTTTTGTAAAGCCGTTAAAAGTTGATGGGAAGTTGCTTTGGTAAAGAAAAAAACAGGTTGCAAATTAAAAAGACAGATGATAATATATAATGAAATATATAGAAAAAAATGATTGAGACAATAAAAAGTCTGAAAAAACAAGTAAATATGATAATATATTGGAAGCTTTACTGTAATAATGAATGTGTGGCGCAGGAGGGCTTTCAAGGGAGTGAAGGGAGGTTTTTTTATGGAACTTGAGATGTATCGCAGGTATTCGCAGATGGCAAGAGGTATTGAGAAGGCTGAGCTGGTGTTTAAAAATGGGCGTGTGTTCAGCTCTGGTACGGGAGAATTTATTGATGGTGATGTGGCTGTTGCAGATGGAATTGTGATCGGAGTCGGTACATATGAAGGAGAGACAGAGATTGATCTGGAAGGAAAAGTAATCTGTCCGGGATTTATTGACAGTCATCTGCATCTGGAATCTACTCTGGTGACGCCGGGTGAGCTGGTCCGGCAGGCTGCACAGTGTGGAACTACAACATTTATTGTAGATCCTCATGAGTCTGCAAATGTATCCGGTACGGATGGAATTGATTATATCCTGGATCAGACAGAAGATGCACCGGCGAATGTATATGTGATGATGCCTTCCTGTGTTCCGGCGACTCATGTGGATGATAACGGGTGTATTCTTACAGCAGGAAAGATGAAGGGCTATCTGGAACATCCGAGGATTCTGGGACTTGGTGAAGTGATGGATGCGCCTTCTGTGATTAACGGAAGTGTTGCCATGCATGAAAAGCTTCAGCTGTTTCAGGACAGAGTGAAGGATGGCCATGCACCGTTTCTGGCACCTGGGGATCTGGCTGCATATGTACTTGGCGGAATTGACACAGATCATGAGTGTGTGGATTATGAGTATGCAATGGCTGAGGCAAGAAATGGAATGCAGGTATTGATACGTGAGGGAAGTGCAGCAAGAAATCTGGATGCTATTGTGAAGGGGATTGTGGAACACCATACAGATACGTCAGGTTTTTGCTTCTGTACTGATGATAAACATATTGAAGAAATCCGTAAAGAGGGGCATATCAATTATAATGTGAAACGGGCTGTACAGCTTGGACTTCCGGTTGAGAAAGCACTGCAGATGGCAACGATCCAGCCTGCAAGATGCTATGGTTTATACAGACTTGGAATGATCGCACCCGGAAGACAGGCAGATTTTGTCATTCTGGATAATGTGGCAGATCTGAATGTTGTAGATGTATATCATTGTGGTAAGAAGATCATTAAAGATGAGAAAGCAGAATTGAAACCATGTCCTCCATATCTGAAAAATACAGTTCATGTATCTGGGTTCAGTGAGGAACGTCTGAAACTGAAACATCCGGGAACAAAGGCAAGAGTGATTCAGATGCTTGAAAAACAGATTGTGACAAGGGATGTTCTAGAAGAGGTTCCATGGATAGAATCGGATGGTGAGAAATATTTTGCTCCGGACGGGGAATATCAGAAGATTGCAGTGATCGAGCGTCATAAGAATACGGGCAAGATGGGAGTGGGCATTATAAAAGGCTATGGAATCCGCGGCGGAGCCATTGCTTCCAGTGTTTCTCATGATTCCCACAATATTATTGTAGTAGGAGATAATGATCGTGATATGGCTATTGCTGTAAAAGAAATGATGCGGACGCAAGGTGGTTATACTCTGGTATGCAATGGAGAGATTTATGGAACCTTACCACTTCCTGTCATGGGACTGATGAGCGATGCCGGCTACGAGAGTGTAAATGAAGCACTTGCAAAAATGATTCCGAAGGCCCATGAGATGGGAGTGAAAGAAGGATTTGATCCGTTTATTACTCTGTCATTTATGGCACTTCCTGTGATTCCTGAAATCAGGATCACACCGAGAGGAATCTATCTCGTAAATGAAGACAGAATGCTGAGAACACCGTTTAGTTAAGGTGGGTGAAATGTCTTAAATGCATTATTTACGAGGATTGCCATAGAATAAAAAAAATACCGTAATAAAAGTAAATGCTATATACTTTTGTTACGGTATTTTTTATAGCAGTCCTCTCAGACACGCTCCAGGTAAGAGGGTTGTCACAGGTATATTTAAGACAATATTTTTCAAGTGAAAGAAATTTATTTCGTTTTCTCCAGAGTAAAGATAAATTCGGTTCCCACACCTTCTGTACTGATCACATCAATATTCTGGTTATGTGCATTGATGATCTCTTTGACTATAGAAAGTCCAAGTCCGGTGCCTTTACGGTCTTTTCCGCGGGATGCATCAATTTTGTAGAAACGATCCCAGATTTTGCCCAGGCTTTCTTTGGGAATGCCGGTTCCGTAATCTTTTACAGAAACGAAGACCTTACCGCTTTTTACAGTTGTTTCAATCTGAACAGAGGAATTATCATTGCTGAATTTAATGGCATTATCAAGAAGGTTGTAAAGGACCTGCTGAATCTGTTCCATATCAGCTCTGACATAAAGTTCATGTCCGGAGAGAAGCAGCTCCAGACGGATTTGGCGGCTGGTGCAGATGCCTTCAAATGTAGCTGCTGTGTTTTTGATGGTATCATTGATATCAAAACGCTGAATGTGCATCATCCGTTTTTTCATATCCAGTTCATTCAGAGTCAGAAGACTGCGGGTGAGTTTTTCAAGACGTTCAGATTCAAAAGCGATGATCTTCAGATACCGTTCCTGCATTTCATAGGGGATGGTACCGTCCAGTATGGCATTGACATATCCCTTGATGGAGGTAAGGGGAGAACGGAAATCATGAGAGACATTTGCAATGAATTTACGCTGATATTCTCCGTTTTTGTTCAGTTCATCGGACATATAATTCAGAGTTTTGGCAAGATATCCCATTTCATCATCAGAAGTAACGTCTATTTTATATGCAAGATTACCTCCTGCATATTCACTGGCACCTTTCATGATCCTGGCCAGGGGCTTACGTATGTAGTGGCTGTAAGCCCAGAGCAGAAGACTGGTGGCTGCATAGCACAGGAGAAAGATTACCTGCATGATAAAAAGAATACTGCTTCGGCTCTGATAAAGGTTTGTCATCGAATAATGGATTGCCACGTAACCTTTGGTTTCCATATCAGAGGTGATCGGGGCAATAACACTCAAATGATCTGTTTTAAAGAAACCATAAAACTTTCCAATCTGATAATAGTTGCTTCCCCATTTGGAAGCATCGAATTCTTCCAGTGGGATTGGATCCCGGACATCAATATTTTTCTGTGTACTTACAATGATTTCACCGTTACTGTTGATGATCCACAATACAGCATCCTGAAAATCGGAAATTGCACATAAGTGTTCCTGAAGAGTATCTACTGTACTGGAAGAGATATTGCTTTTAACTGCTTCGTTAGATGCGATATTGTGCGCTTCTGTATAAAGTGCGGCACTTAAAGAGTGTTCCAGATGCTTTTCCACCATATAAGAACCGCCGAGGGTTATGAGGAAAAATCCTAAAATCCCGATGAGAATATAAAATCTCAGGAATTTTGTGGAAAGATGATGCTGTTTCATGGATTTTTTACCTCAAATTTGTATCCGATTCCCCATACGGTGGCAATGGACCAGTGAGGATTGTCTTTGATCTTTTCACGAAGACGTTTGATATGAACGTCTACAGTACGGGTATCACCGATGTATTCGTAACCCCAGATATGATCCAGAAGCTGCTCGCGGGTAAATACCTGGTTTGGTGATGCTGCAAGGAAATAGAGAAGTTCCAGTTCCTTTGGCGGCATATCAACCTGACGACCCATATATGTGACTGCATAGTTTGTCAGATTAACGGTCAGATCCGGGTAAGTAACACATTTTTCACTGGAAGAAGGCGCTGGCTGTTTAACCTGGAAACGGCGCAGGACAGCACGTACACGGGCAACCAGTTCCTTGGAATCAAAGGGTTTGATCATATAGTCATCTGCACCCAGTTCAAGTCCGAGAACCTTGTCAAAGGTTTCGCCTTTTGCTGAAAGCATAATGATGGGAACATCAGAGGTATGTCGGATTTCACGACATACCTGATAACCGTCAATTCCGGGAAGCATCAGATCCAGAATGATCAGATCCGGGCGGAAGGAGGCAAATTCCCTTAACGCTTCTTCTCCGTCATTTACGATTTTTGTCTCGAAGCATTCTTTGGTAAGATACAGGGCAATAAGCTCTGCGATATTGTTATCATCATCAACAATAAGGATTTTCTGTTTGGAAACCATGGCGGTCCCTCCTATTTCTTAAATTCTACAATAGTAACACCTGCATCTCCTTCGCCGAATTCTCCAAGGCGGAAGGATTCCACATGCTTCTGGCGCTTCAGATAATTGTGTACACCTTTTCTCAGAGCACCGGTTCCTTTACCATGAACAATACGGACAGATTTCAGATGAGCGATATAAGCATCATCCAGATATTTGTCAAGCTCTGCAACTGCTTCATCTACCGTTTTGCCAAGCAGGTTAATCTCTGTGGATACATGGGCTGCTTTTGACATGCGGATTTTACCTGCACCTGTACGCTGCATGGTTGGTGTGGTGATCTCTGCTTCATCGATCAGTTCCAGATCAGAGAGGTGAACCTTGGAACGGATGATACCCATCTGCACGAAGAGGAAACCTTTGTTGTCCGGACGGCTGCTGACAGTCCCCTTAAGATTCATGCTGAGAACCTTAACTGCATCGCCGAGGGAGATGTCTTTGGCTGTGAGTTCCTTCTTCGGTTTCTTTGCAGCAGTTTTCTGAGTCATGCCTTTCTCTGCTTTATTCATATGTTTGCGCAGATTCTGGCGTTCTTTTTCCACAGCAGAGAGATCCACATGGTCTTTCTGGAATTTGTGGAACATCTTCATAGTCTGGTCTGCATATTCCTTGGCTTCGCGGAGAACTGCATGAGCTTCCTCATTGGCCTGACGGATGATGCGGTCTCGCTGCTCGTTCAACTTCTCCTGCTTGGATTCCATTTCGGATTTCAGAGAGGCAATTTCCTGTTTATACTGTTCAATCTCGCGGCGTTCATTTTCAATAGTTATACGGCTGCTTTCCAGGGAACTGAGAACATCTTCGAAAGATTCATCCTGTTCACTGATCTGTTCTTTGGCCTTATCGATGATATAGTCCGGAAGTCCAAGCTTGGAAGAAATGGCGAATGCATTACTTTTCCCGGGAACACCGATCAGCAGGCGGTAGGTCGGGCGGAGCGTTTCCACGTCAAATTCGCAGCAGGCATTTTCTACACCTGAGGTGGAGAGTGCATATACCTTCAGCTCACTGTAATGGGTGGTTGCCATAGTGCGGATTCCCTGTTCATGAAGATGGGAAAGGATCGCAATGGCAAGGGCAGCACCCTCTGTCGGATCTGTACCTGCACCAAGCTCATCGAAAAGGACAAGAGAGTGACAGTTGGCTTTTTTCAGGAAAGAAACCACGTTGGTCATATGTGAGGAGAATGTACTTAATGACTGTTCAATACTCTGTTCATCACCGATATCAGCATAAACTTCTTCAAACAGTGCAAGCTCTGAGCGGTCCAGTGTGGGAATATGAAGACCGGACTGGCCCATGAGAGTGAGAAGTCCGACAGTCTTTAAAGATACAGTTTTACCACCGGTGTTCGGACCGGTGATAACAAGCAAGTCGAAATCATCGCCGAGACGGATATCAATGGGAACAGCTTTCTTCTTATCAATGAGAGGGTGGCGTGCCTGTTTCAGACGGATGCGTCCTTCATCATGGAAGATTGGTTCTGTTGCATTCATATCCATGGCAAGGGATGCTCTGGCAAAAATGACGTCAAGCTGTACCATGATATTAAGATCTGCGCGGATAGAGTCGGTCTGTTCTGCAGTTTGCTGGCTCAGGGTGGAAAGGATCACTTCAATTTCTTTTTGTTCTTCCAGTTCCAGCTCGCGGATGTCATTATTTAGTTTTACGATTGCCATAGGTTCGATAAATAAAGTAGAACCTGTGGAGGACTGATCGTGTACCATGCCCGGAACCTGTCCTTTGTATTCTGCCTTGACCGGAATGCAGTAGCGTCCGTTTCTCATGGTAATAACGGAATCCTGCAGATAATTGCGGGCACTTCCGTTTACAAGAGAGGAGAGCTGTGTATGGATCCTGTCTCCGGTAATCTTCATGTTTCTTCGAATCTGGCGGAGGTTGCTGCTTGCATCATCACTGATCTCATCTTCTGAGAGGATGCATCTGCGGATCTCTGTTGTAAGAGGAGTCAGTGGTTCCAGTGCCTCGAACATCCCGTCCAGAGAGTCCGGGAGAGAATCACCGCGCTCACTTCTGGAATAAGCTTTGACACGATTGGTGTTCTCAAGAAGGCTGCAGATGGCAAGAAGTTCACCAATCCCCAGAGAACTTCCGATTTCCAGACGTTTCAGAGAACCACGCACATCTTTGACGCTGCCAAAGGAAATATTTCCTTTCTGGAAAAGACGGGTAAGGGCATCTCTGGTCTGAGTCTGCATATGTCGGATTTCATCAATATCTGTGGATGGCTCCAGCTTCCGGCAGATTTCTTTTCCCATGGAAGAGGAAGCCTTGTCTGTCAGCATATTGATGATTTTATAATATTCAAGTGCTTTATATGCTTTCTGATTCATTGTCTGTTTAAATCTCCTGATAGATATCTTTATAATTTGCTGTCCCTGATATTATAGCATTTTTTGTTATGGAAATGTACTCCGGGATTATAGCAATTCTAAAAAAATAATTGTGTTACTGTTCACTCCGTTCACAGTAACGTAGTCAAAATTCATTCCAGATTGCCTGCGGCAATGGAATTTTGGCTTGTATGTCTCGGGATTTTGGCATATTCATGCCAAAACACCTCGCGGAATAGTGGTGTGTGAACAGTAACATAATTGTAACTGTGTTACTGTGAAATAAGCAGTTACAAATACTTTTCCTATTATATATGATTTTGGAATCTATGGAAAGCAAAAAGGATAGAAATACATAAAAATGATAGTTTTTACAAAAAAATAAAAAAAATTCAAAAAAGCTATTGACAGTTTATATAGTTTTTGGTATAGTACCAGTTGTCGCAACAATAAGTAAAACTTATAACAGAAATGCGATATGCGGAAGTGTCGGAACTGGCAGACGAGCAAGACTAAGGATCTTGTGAGCATTGCGCTCGTGTGGGTTCAAGTCCCATCTTCCGCATAAGAAACGGTTTGAATGCTATTATATGTGCATTTAAACCGTTTTTTTGTGTCATCATAATAACCTGAGCTGCAGTGTTTCGCTGATACGATAAGTGTTTCAGTAGGAGCTTCTTTTTTGTACTGTGGGAAATTACTTATAGTATATTCATAAAAAATTCATATCTTTTTGTTAAAATAATGTGTAGATTGTTACGATATAATTTGTTTGAATACAAGCGATATTGAACCTGAATGGTAACTGTTTGGCAGATTGCTGTTTTGTATGACACTGGGCAGTTATCCTGAATGGAGTGCGGCAGGAGAATCAGGTATGAAAAAAAACAAAATGGACACACAGGAATATCAGTTTATAAAAGAAACGGTAAAAAAACAGCCAAAAGAGAATGGCAGTCTGTTGCGCAGGCTGCTTATGATAGCAGGATGTGGCGTTTTGTTTGGAGGTTGCGCAGCCGTAACCTTTGCCAGTGTGTTTCCGGTTATGGCGGATAGAGAAGAGAATACACAGCAGAAAATCGAACTGACAGGATCGGATGTAGCGGAGACGATATCTGAAGAACAGGCAACAGAGAGGGAATCTGTCGCTTCAGTTTCTGAAAAAGAGGAGAAGAGTCTTCTGGCAATGCGTCAGGAGATGTATAGGGAAGTGCTGAAGGTTTCCCAAAAATCCCGAAAATCTCTTGTAAACGTGAGAGGAATTTCAAAGGATGAGGATTTGCTGAATAATTCTTATTTTCAGCAGGAAGATACGGAAGGTCTTGTCTTTCTTGAAACAGAGACGCAATTTTATATCCTGACCTATGAGGAAGAACTGGAAAATCTGCAGGAACTGCAGGTGACTTTTGCAGATGGTTCGACAGTGCAGGGAGAGATATGCAGGGGAGATGCAGATTCCGGATTTGCAGTTGCAACTGTGAGAAAAAATCTTCTCAATGACAGTACAAGAGAAGGTATCGTGGTATCTGATCTGACAGACACAAAGAAACTGGGACAGAGCGATATAGTAATTGCTATCGGAAGTCCTGCCGGTGACAGTGATGCGGTGGTTTATGGAATGATCACTTCTGTTTCTGAAAAACTATCGGTAGCGGATACGGAGTATAATGTGTTGGCTACAGATGTGCAGGGGAATGAAGATGGAAGTGGTGTGCTGCTTGATTCTGACGGAAATGTGGCAGGTATGATACTGAAGAAGAATGAAAACGATGGAGATAATATTCATGCAGTTTCCATTTCGCAGATTCTTCCGTTGGTAGAACATCTGGCTAACAAAGAGACAATCAGATATACAGGTATTTATGGAACAGAGATAACTCAGGCACAATGTAGAAAACTGGGAATTGATCAGGGACTTTACGTGGAGCGTACACAAGAAGAATCTCCTGCGATGAAGGCAGGGATACAGTGTGGAGATATCATAAGTAAGATTGATGGAACTCCCACAGAGAGTATGCAGTCTTACTATACATATCTTCAGACAAAAAAGCAGGGAGAAAATCTTACCATAACGGTTCTTCGCAAAAATTCCGATGGTGAGTATGCGGAGAAAGATTATAAGATAACAGTTGGAGAGAGATAGTGACAGGCAGAGAATCCTACAAGCGGGATTCTTTCTTGTGGAATTGTTATAATACTAAAAATAAAGGATAGAGAGGCAGGCTTTATGCGTTTTTTAAATGAGTTACATGAGGGAGACAGAATTAATGGGATTTATCTGTGCAAGCAGAAACAGTCTGCGGTAACGAAGAATGGAAAACCCTATGAGAATATTATCCTCCAGGATAAAACCGGAATCATGGATGGCAAGATCTGGGATCCGAATTCTCTTGGAATTGATGATTTTGATGCACTGGATTATATAGATGTTGTGGGAGATGTGACCAGCTTTGCAGGGGCTATGCAGCTGAATATCAAGCGTGTGCGCAAGGCTGCTGAAGATGAGTATGATCCTGCAGATTATCTTCCTGTAAGTGAGAACAGCACAGATGATATGTACAGCCAGCTGAGAGCATTTATTGACAGTGTGGAGAATACTTATCTGTCTGCACTTCTGAAGAAATTATTTGTGGAAGATGAAGCTTTTGTGAAAGCGTTTGAAGGACATTCTGCTGCGAAGACAGTACATCACGGATTTATCGGCGGTCTGATGGAACATACTCTGGGAGTGACCAGACTCTGCGATTATATGTCAAAGGCATACCCGGTCATCAACAGGGATTTACTGATCACAGCATCACTTCTTCATGATATCGGAAAGACAAAAGAATTATCTGCATTTCCGTTAAATGATTATACAGATGAAGGCCAGCTTCTGGGACATATTTATATGGGAGCACAGATGATCAATGATCTTGCACACCAGATACCGGAATTTCCGGAGGTGCTTAAGAATGAACTGATCCACTGTATTCTGTCACATCACGGAGAGCTTGAATATGGTTCCCCGAAAAAACCTGCACTGGTGGAGGCCGTAGCCCTCAATCTTGCAGATAATACAGATGCAAGAATGGAAACCATCACAGAGATTTTTGCAGCAAACAAGAGTAAAAAAGAGTGGCTTGGATATAATAAATTGTTTGAATCCAACTTAAGAAGAACAGATGAGGTGTAATCTTTATGGAATTTCGTAAGAACGATCTTGTTACGTTAGAGATAGAAGATTGCGGAATTGACGGTGAAGGTATCGGAAAAGCCGATGGCTTCACCGTTTTTGTCAAGGACGCAGTGATCGGAGATACAGTAACAGCCAAAATTATCAAGGCAAAGAAAAATTATGGTTACGGCCGTCTTATGGAGGTGCTGAAGCCATCTCCGTACAGAGTTGAGCCCAAGTGCGAATTTGCCCGTCAGTGTGGCGGATGCCAGCTTCAGGCACTTTCCTATGACCAACAGCTTGTATTTAAGACAAATAAGGTGAAGGGACATCTGGAACGTATCGGTGGCTTTACAGATATCCCCATGGAGCCGATCATTGGCATGGATGAACTTTTTCATTACAGAAATAAGGCACAGTTTCCTGTAGGCAGAAATAAAGAGGGAAAAATCGTTACAGGTTTCTATGCGGGAAGAACCCACAATATTATCGAAAACCGTGACTGTGCACTTGGTGTAGCTGAGAATAAAGAAGTTCTGGACCGTGTGATCGCACATATGGAGAAATACGGGATTGAACCATATAATGAAGCAACAGGCAAAGGGCTGGTGCGCCATGTCCTGATCCGTTACGGATATTTCACAAAAGAAGTGATGGTCTGTCTGATCCTGAACGGAAATAAGATTCCGAAAGAGGAACAGCTTGTAAAATCTCTGTGTGAGATTCCGGGAATGACAAGCATCACCATCAATGTAAATAAGAAACACAGTAATGTAATCCTTGGTGAGGAAATCCGTCTGCTCTGGGGTCAGGAATATATCACAGACAGGATCGGAGATATTTCCTATCAGATTTCTCCTCTGTCTTTCTATCAGGTAAATCCTATGCAGACCCAGAAGCTTTATGCAAAGGCACTGGAATACGCAGATCTTCACGGTCAGGAAACAGTATGGGATCTCTACTGTGGGATCGGAACCATTTCCCTGTTCCTGGCACAGAAAGCAAAATTTGTCCGCGGTGTGGAAATTGTTCCTGCAGCTATAGAGAATGCGAAAGAAAATGCGAAACTTAATGGCCTGGAGAATACAGAGTTCTTTGTGGGTAAGGCGGAAGAAGTGCTGCCAAGAGAGTATAAGAAAAATGGTGTTTATGCAGATGTTATCGTTGTAGACCCGCCAAGAAAAGGCTGTGATGAAACCCTGCTGGAGACTATGATCGAGATGAACCCGGAAAGGATTGTGTATGTCAGCTGTGACAGTGCGACGCTGGCAAGGGATCTGAAGTATCTGTGTGAGAGAGGATATGAGCTTAGAAAGGTATGCCCGGTTGATCAATTTGGGATGACGGTTCATGTGGAGACGGTAGTACTGCTTTCCCACAAAAAGCCAGACGGACATATCAACGTAAAAGTTGAGTTTGGTGAGGGTGAGGGAAAAGTTCCGCTTGATAATATCGCTAAAAGAGCCGAAGAATACAAGCCCAAGGAACGAGTGACCTACAAAATGATAAAGGAGTACATAGAAGCAAAATACGGCTTCAAGGTACATACCGCATATATCGCAGAGGTAAAGAGAGATTTAGGCTTGCCAATGTATGATGCTCCTAATGCGGTAGAAGAATTGAAACAGCCGAGGAAGCATCCGACGGCGGAGAAAGTGGAAGCGATAAAGGATGCGTTGAAGCATTTTGAAGTGATTTAATAATGGTGAGCGTATCATTAAAAATAGTGGTACGCTTATTTATTTACATATTTATCTTTTCGCTGACCAATATTTTATCTGATAAAAAAAGCGGAGGGCAGATTTCATACTAAACTGCCTAATTGATATGATTAAAAGTGTTCACTTTTCTATTATTGACT